>Ga0210057_1000234_pt1 | contig 96967 bp, 113 predicted proteins | sample CryGeyCG2114_010_2_FD_183968 | JGI IMG/M metagenome (GOLD analysis project Ga0210057, IMG submission 183968) | Groundwater microbial communities from aquifer - Crystal Geyser CG10_big_fil_rev_8/21/14_0.10 (SPAdes) (version 2) | ecosystem: Environmental > Aquatic > Deep subsurface > Groundwater ... | reverse complement strand
CCAACAGATCCAACCAAAACCATCTCAACCAAGCCAACAAGCTAAAGCCCAAACAAATCAGCAAACAAATACAGTTGCTTCACAGCCTCCAAACGGGCAAAATGATGATGATAAGGGGGAGGGGGAATGGACAAAAGGTAAACTTGGAAGTGCTACCAAAAATGCATGGAATCATTTTCAGAAACATGGAAAAGACTTCCCTGAAATAAAAACATTAAAACAATATGTCGAAAAAGCTACAAAATTCATGACAAATCCATCAAATAACACTTTAACTCATATAACCAAAAGTGGAGATAAATTGTTCTACGATCCAATATCTAATACATTTGGAGTTGCAAATAAATTTAATATCCCAAGAACTCTGTTTAAACCAGATTTATTAAGATATGGAGGAACTGCAGAAAAGTTTTGGGCAAACAAATTATTACAATAAAAATATGACTGATAAATTTAAAATCTGTAGAGTATGCGGATTTCATTATAAAAACTATTTTCCATGGGGGAAAAATGGAGAGTCTCCAACCTATGACTTTTGCGATTGTTGTGGATCTGAATTTGGCTATGACGATGACAATATAGAAATCATAAAATTAAGTAGAGAGTCCTGGATTAAAAAGGGTATGAAATGGTGGCAGGTAGATATATCAGAGCCACAAGATTATGATCCAAAAAAACAGTTAAAAAACATTCCAAAAGAATGGCTCTAGCCCCGCCCCTTAAAAATCAGCCGCTACTACTATCCCCTCAAAGGCAGCTTCCTAAGCTGCGATCCTGTTGTTGGCTAACAACAAGATCTTTTGAGCAGAAATCCTTACTCTTACGTAAAAAACAATCCCCTTAAATACACAGATCCGAGTGGGGAGATTGCAGATCCAACAGATGCAGCTTGCGGACTAACAGGGCCGGCAGCTCTACCATGTCTTGGAGCAAAAGAACTTTTGGAGGCAATTGGGATAGGTATTTATATTTATACTTCAAGCCAAAACAAAGCGGACATACCAACAACAATCCCAAGTAAAGGTATAAATGCTGTGGAGTACACACTCAACATCGCAAACAATGCTATAAAATCTACTAATCACACAGCTCCCCCAGTCCAACAGATCCAACCAAAACCATCTCAACCAAGCCAACAAGCTAAAGCCCAAACAAATCAGCAAACAAATACAGTTGCTTCACAGCCTCCAAACGGGCAAAATGATGATGATAAGGGGGAGGGTAGTAAGTCTCTGCTTGATGAATTACAGCCAACATTAAATAGAATAGCGAAAGGAGAAAAATTTCCACACCGAAATGATGGAGCTATATTTAAGAATAAAGAAATGATGCTACCTAAAAAAGAAGTGGGATATTATAAGGAATACGTTCATCCAACACCAGGTGTTAATCATGCAGGTTTACGTAGGATTATTATTGGCTCAAAAGGAGAAGTTTGGTTCACAAGGGATCACTATAAGATATTTATTAGAATAAAATAAAATTTCATGGATAAGTTATTTATATTCACAAATGTTGCACATGAACATAGTAATGATAGCTATATTGCAAAACTTGATAAGGACATTAGGCATAAAGATGTACTATTTAAGGAACTAAATGAAACATTAGATTTTCCCCATTTTGGTTATAATTGGGATGCATTGTGGGATCTTATGAATGATTTTCATTGGATAAAAAATAAAGAAATTGTGCTGGTGCATGTTGATATTCCCTTAGTTAGTGAAAAAGAAAATTTGAAATATTACCTTCAAATACTTAGAGATGCTGTCACATCTTGGAAAACAAATCCAGGACCGCATTTACTGAAAGTAGTATTTCCATTGGAAGCAAAAGAAACAATAGAAAAGTTAATGATAGAAATAGAGTTAGACGAAAAGTAGCCCCAGCTACAGCCTTCCGGCAGTCTTGGGTGGGCTAGGAGGAATGATTGGAGTAGCAGGTGCTTTTATCACAGTCAAAGTAGCTTTGGTACTATTAGTAGCAGGAATAGCAATGGTTGCCCTTACTGAAACAGCCCACGCTCCTAACGTGGATTTCAGTATCTACAGCACACTAAAAGCTCCAACTGCCCCATTACAACAATCTAAATCCAAAACAGTTGCTTCACAGCCTCCAAACGGGCAAAATGATTGTTTATGCTATTTAATTACGCTCTTTTTCTTCTTCTTGCAAACAGTGCTGCGCCTGCTGCCATTAGTAATGCTGCCATAGCTCCGGATCCTTGAGTTGGAGCGTGTGGGTTTACCACTGAACATCCTCCTGGATCTTTAGGTTTTGGTGGAGTTACTGTACCTGCATCAGCTGCAGAATCTGCGCCAGCATCTTTTTCGACTGTGATGTCTGCTGTGTTGCCACCATCAAACTTTGGAATGTCTGGCAGTTTTTCGTTGGCTTCTCCAGTTTTTACATTTACAACATATGTGATTCCGTTTGATGGAACATTGAAAGTAAATCCGTATTTTTCGCTTGTTACCACTACAGGTGGTTCGTCTGGTGTGTTGTATGAAACTACTTCAAAAATTCTTTGGTCTGGTGCTGCAGTATCTGTTCTTGAAACAAGTCTCCAGTTTGATGCTTTTGAGGCAACAACTGCTTCATCTACTCTTCCAGAAGTTTGTTGACCTTTTTCATCTAAGTTAAAAGCTGTATTTGAGCTTTTAACATCACAATTTGGTGCGCTTTTAGGATAGAATTCACATTCTACTTTGATATTTCCTTGTTTGTCGTTTTCAAACTCGTATGTCATTGGTTTTTCTGATTTCTTTCCGTCCATTGAATACCAAACTAGCGCTTTACACTTTTGAGAACCGTCACCTTTGATTTCTACAAACTCTCCGTTTAGATTTCCAGCTGCGATCGGTTGTACTTTGATTGTACAGTTACCTTGTATGAATTCTATTGCTTTCGAAATGTTTGGGTTGAAAGTGTCTTCTGGTGTTGTGTCTACTTGTTGGGTGTCTGTAGATGTGTCTTGAGTGGCGTCGTTTGCTGCGTCTGCTGTGTCTTTTGAGATTGTGTCTGGAGTAGTATCAGGAGTGGTGTCGGGAGTTGTTGTGTCTTCTTGTGCAGTGTCTTCTGATGTTGAGTCTTGTTCTTGGGTGTCTGCTGTATCTGCTTCGGTATCTGGAGTTGAGGTATCTTGAGCGGTGTCAGTTGTGCCAGCATCAAAAGTATCTTCTTGAGAAGTGTCTGGTTGATCTGTGTCAGTTGTGTCGGCTTCTGTGTCTGTTGTTCCAGCGTCGATTGGGGGAGTGGTGGATGGGAATGTGCAATATTCTACATAGTATGTTCCATTATTGTCTGGAACTAAGTAGAACATTTTGTCGCCATTGATTCTTGTGTTTTCAATGTTACGCTTTTTTCCATCTGAACCGGTTTCTGGCCCGACGATGAATTTGAAAGAATTTGGGAGCTTTGTAATGCTTGACTCTAGTACAGGACGACATTGTAGATCTGGTCCGAATTTTGTTGCATCGTATCTTGATACTACGGCAGTGTTGCAGTCTGGAACATGGGCTGATCCACAAACATTTAAACCTTTGTAGGTTTTTAGGTTATCTTGAGAGTCTATTGATTGTTGGTTGGCATTAACCCCTCCACTATGGATTAAAATACTGTCATTACATTCGTCTAAAGCGATTGAATTTCCGGCTGTTGGGCCTTTTAATGCTTCGCTTGCAGCATATGTGTTGCTATTGCCTGTTATGTTAGCGGTTAAAACTAGACCATTGTTTTCTGCTACTGTGTAGTGAATTTTTCCGTCTTTAATGACTCCTGTCAAAATAGTTTTTGCCGGATCTCCATATTTATCTTTCAATTCCAAAACTTTCTCCTCCTTATTCTTAAATGCTTTCATGGCGTTGTCGCTTGCCATATCATTATCTGGCACTACTGTGTAATAGAATTTTCCATCTTTTACATAACTAAAAACTCGGTTTGTTCCGTCTACTCCGATGTTGAATTCTGTTACACCTTCAATGACTTTTTCGTAGTTTGGTTTACATTCTAAAGAGCTTAATGCGAGTGCGTTGATTTGGTAAACCGTTCCGTCTAATGCTGATGATCCGTCCATTGCATCTAATTGACTCATTCCTTGTGATGGATTTTTGTAGTCAACTTCTCCGCATCCTGTAACCATACCAAGTGCTAATGCTGCTTGGGCAATTTTTGATTGAGCTGCGTCTGTAATTTTATCGTAAAGACTTCTTTTTTCAGACATGGTTATTAGTTATTAGTATATCTTATATTACATTTTTTTGAGAATTTGTCAAATTAGTTTTGAATGGCGAAATCTATGAGGTCTTTGCTTTCTTCTTTGTAGATAGTTTTTGTGAAAATGTTGTCATTTACTGTGATAGTGGCTTCCAGTTGTTTACTGGATGCTCCAATTAGCTGTTCGCTAAGAATTTGGTATTCCAAGTAGGGGATGTTTTTATTTTTATTTGATATGAGTTTGTCGCTTAAGAAGAGAGTTAGGATGGGTTTTTTGAAGGTTTTGAAAGTTGTGTTGAATTTTATACCATCAGATTCATAAGTGTTTGTATCTATTGTTGTTTGATCGGGGTCAAATATGATGTAATTTTGTTTGTTAAATTTATTTACTATTGAATCAGAAATTGCTGAAGATTTTTCAGTTATTTTTCCGTTTAGGTCTCTGTCTATATACGGTATCAACCCACACTCCTTCTCTTTGCCGGTGGTTGGGTCGGGGCAGAGGCCGGTGAATTGCCATTGGACGATGATGTCGTCGGGGGTGGTGTCGGGTTCGGAGTCGTTTAGGGTGTAGCGTTCGGTGTCTTTGCAGATGGTGGGGTCGGTTGTGGAGGAGGTGCAGAGGCGGGTTTCGCCTGAGTAGACGCTTTTGGAGTCGTAAACGCAAGGGAGGCATGGGGTGCGGAGGCGGACTGTGAAGAGTCCGTTTGGGTTGTTGTAGTAGGGGTTTATGATTGTGTCGCCGTTGTCGTAGTAGAAGGGGATGGTGGCGCGGTCGGTGAGGCTGGAGCCGAAAACTAGCTTGTTCCAGTTGCAGGAGTAGTCGATTTGGGGGATTGAGGCTTCGTTGTTTGAGGTGTCGCTGATTTGGCCTTGGCTGTTTACGAAGGAGGTGGTTTTTGAGTAGTTTGGTTTGTAGAGGTGGCAGCGGTTTCCGGCTGTTCCGCTTGAGGCAATTGGGGTGGAGTAGCAGCCTTGGGTCATTCCGCCTGGGCATGGGCCTGAGAATTTTTCGTTTGTGGCATTGCGGCCTTTGATGCGGAGGGAGATTTTTACATTTTGGTCGGCGATTTTGAGGTTTTCTGCGAATGTGTTGCAGAGGGCGTTTTGAGATTGGGGTTTGCCACTTGAGTCTTTTGGCATGTAGCTGCCGTATTTGCAATCGATTGAATCGAGGTTAAAGCCGGAGTCGGTTTTTTTTGCTAGGAAAGTGAGATATTCCATTACCGAATCAGCGGTGTCGCTCGCTTGGTAGTAGTTGTTGATGTTTTTGACACTGCGAACTGTGTCGATAGTGGTGGATTGGATGATTATGCCAAAAATACCAAGTAGGGCGAGTATTCCAAGCGCTACTATGGCTACCATTCCATCTTGGGAATTTTTGAGTTTTTTGAATGAGTTAAACATCAAAGACATTCTATTTTATTTGATGATTATATGGAAGGTTTAAAAAAAGCCGGTTTTTGGCCGGCTTGGTTTATTTACTTCTTTATTTCATTAAGTTGCTCTTCTACTGCGACTTTTTCGTCTTTGAGGAAGAGAATTTGGAAATCGGATAAATCTTTACCTTCTTCCAATTGTTCTTGGATGAATTTAGCGTATTCTTCCACAGTTTGGTAGCTAACTTCAGATTTGAGTTCACAGTAAAGTGTAAGAAGTACGGCTTCGTTTTTTTCGTTGTCGAAAAGGAAAAGTCCGTTTCTTGCTAGGTAGTGTTCGTCTTTGCCTGTTATTTCTACAACTACTGGAGAAAAGCTCAAAGAGGCTGTAATAGAGGCATGATTTTCGAAAATTTGCATGTCTCCATCTTCAGTTGTTAGATAGATTGACTCAGCTTCGCCTGAGAAAACGTCTTCGTATGGTGTTCTGATAGTTAGTTTAAACATAATTATTTAGAGTTTTGTCTTTCTACTACTTGATCAATTCCTGCTGCCATGTAGAAGTGTTGTTCTTCGATAGCGTCGTGTTTACCATCAAGGATTTCTTTGAATGATTGCACTGTATCTGTAACTTTTACATACTGACCTGGCATACCTGTAAATTGCTCAGCTACGAAGAAGTTTTGTGATAGGAATTTTTCGATACGACGAGCGCGTCCTACTACTTGTTTGTCTTCTTCTGAAAGTTCGTCCATACCAAGGATAGCAATGATATCTTGTAATTCTTTGTATCTTTGTAGGATTTGTCTTACTTGTGTTGCTACATAGTAATGTTCTTCACCTACGATTTCGGCTTTTAGGGCTGTTGAGTTTGAATCTAGTGGATCTACAGCTGGGAAAAGCCCCATAGATGCTTGTTTACGAGAAAGTACGATTGTAGCGTCCAAGTGTCCGAATGTTGTTGCTGGAGCTGGATCTGTAAGATCGTCCGCAGGTACATATACAGCTTGTACAGAAGTAATTGAACCTTTGTGTGTAGATGTAATACGCTCTTGTAGTGCCGCCATGTCTGTTGCCAATGTTGGTTGGTAACCTACCGCAGATGGCATACGACCTAGTAGGGCAGATACCTCAGAACCGGCCTGTGTGAAACGGAAAATGTTGTCGATAAACATTAGGATGTCTTTTCCTTCATCACGGAATTTTTCAGCGATTGTAAGACCTGTTAGGGCAACACGCATACGAGCTCCAGGTGGTTCGTTCATTTGTCCGAATACCATGGCTAGTTTGTCGATTACTCCTGAATCCTTCATTTCTCCGATAAGATCGTTACCTTCACGAGTTCTTTCTCCTACTCCGGCGAATACTGAGTAACCACCGTGTCCCATCGCTACATTGTGGATAAGCTCTTGCATGATTACAGTTTTACCTACACCGGCACCTCCGAAAAGGGCAATCTTACCACCTTTTACGAATGGGCAAAGTAGATCTACTACTTTAATACCTGTTTCTAGGATTTCTACTGATGGATTTTGATCTGTAAAGTTTGGAGCTTCTGCGTGGATTGGTCTTCTTTCTACATCTTTTGGTAATTCTTTTCCTTCGTCGATTAGTTCACCTGTTACATTGAATACTCTTCCTAGAGCTGCTTCACCAACAGGTACTGTAATAGGGGATTTTGTATCCATTACTTCTTGGTCGATTGAAAGTCCGTCTGTAGTACTCATCGCTACTGTACGCACTACATTGTTTCCAATGTGAGCTTGTACTTCTAGGGTTACTGTTCCGTTTGGTCCTTCAACTTGTAGAGCTGAATTTTGTTCAGGAATGTGATTTGGGAAGTAAACGTCTAGTACCACACCTATGATACGAACGATTTTTCCTTTGGGCATTGTGCTTTCTTTTGACATGTTTGTAGATATTTAAGGGTTATTTTAAGTCTTAGTCTTCTAGAGCCATTGAAGCTCCTATAAGCTCGGCGATTTCTTGTGTAATCGCTTGTTGACGAGCTTTGTTGAAAGTAAGTTTAAGGTCATTTGAAATTCTGTCGGCAGCGTCTGTGGCACTTTGCATGGCCATCATACGGCTTGAGTATTCGGATGCTTTTAGTTCTATGAATGATTGAATAAATAAAGCTTGTACGATTTGTTCGTATAGTTTGTCTAGCACTAACTCTTGGCTTGGTGTGAAGATCATAGAATCATTGCTGTCTTCGAAAATATCTACTGTTGAGTGAGTGTCTTCATCTTCTTCGATGTGTAGGTTTGAACGGATACCTTCGTTTGTGAAAGGTAGGAATGTTTTAATAACAGGGTAAAAAGTGAAAGAGTTTTTATAATGTGGCGCCACAAACACTACTTCTTTTACATCACCTGTTTGCCAATGTTTTAGAATTTTATCTACAACTGCAATGGCATCTAGGCTAGTAAGTTTTTCTGGAATGTTTGTAAAATGTTCTGCTACTGGAATTTTATTGTTTTTTGCGTAGCTATGACTTTTTTTACCGATTGTGATGAGTAAGCGTTCGTCTTCTTTTAGGTTGTTCCATTTGTTTGAACGGAAAAGACCATTGATAAGTTTGTTGTTTAGAGGTCCACAAAGCCCTTTGTCTGAAGTATAAAGTACAAAAAGAGTTTTTCCACTTTCTCTTATTTCTGTGTAGATGCTTTGATTATCATCACTTAAATTATTTTCTAGGATTTTGAAAAGATCCCAAGCAAATTTACGAGATGAAACAGCCTTTTTTTGGAATTGTCTCATTTTTGAGGCAGCAACCAATTGCATGGCTTTTGTAATCTTTCTGGTGTTTTTTACACCAACGATTTTTTTCTTAATTTCTAGTAGTGATCCAGACATTAGGCAAAGAATTTATCAAGTATTTTAACCATGTTTCCTTCGATCTCATCTGTAAGAGCTTTTTCTTTAGAGATTGCGTCCACTAGATCTGAGTGGCTTGTTGCAGTCAATGAAAGTAGTGATTGTAGTTTGTTTACTACTTCTGTCTCTTCAATTTTATCTAGGTAACCTTTTGTTGCTGCATAGATAACCATAATTTCTTGCCATAGGGCGTATGGTTGGTTTTGCTTTTGTTTGAAGGATTCTACTACACGTTTACCACGAGTTAGTTTTGCCTTTGTAGACTCGTCTAGCTCTGATGCGAATTGTGAGAATGCTTCTAGTTCATAGTACTGTGCAAGATCTAGTTTTGCTGTACCTGAAACTTTTTTCATGATTTTAGTTTGTGCGGCACCACCTACACGAGATACTGAGATACCTACGTTGATAGCTGGGCGAATACCTTTGTTGAATAGGTCTGTTTCCAAGAAAATTTGTCCGTCTGTAATTGAGATTACATTTGTTGGGATATATGCAGATACATCTGACGCTTGAGTTTCGATGATTGGTAGGGCAGTAATAGAACCTCCTCCTAGCTCGTCACTTAGTTTAGCTGCACGTTCTAGTAATCTTGAATGTAGGTAGAAAACGTCACCAGGGTAAGCTTCACGACCAGGTGGACGACGAAGCAATAGGGACATTTCACGGTAAGCTACGGCTTGTTTTGATAGATCATCATAAACTACAAGTACGTGTTGACCTTTATACATGAAGTATTCTGCGATCGCTGCTCCAGCAAATGGAGCTAAGTAATGCATAACTGCTGAACTTGAAGCAGGAGCTGAAACCACAACTGTGTAGTCCATTGCTCCAGCTTTTTTGAGAGTTTCAACAACTTGTGCTGTTTTAGATTCACGTTGAGCTACTGCTACGTATACACAAATACAGTCTTGTCCTTTTTGGTTGATGATTGTGTCTATTGCAACTGTAGTTTTTCCTGTTTGACGATCTCCGATCAAAAGTTCACGTTGACCACGTCCTACTGGTACAAGAGAGTCGATAGCTACGATTCCTGTTTGAAGAGGTTCGTGTACTGATTTTCTTGCCATTACGCCAGGTGCTGAGTTTTCATGAGGCATTTTTTTGTCTTCTTTGTAAGGACCTTTTCCGTCTAGGGGAGTACCTAGTGGATCGATAACACGCCCAATCACTTCTTCACTAACTGGAATTGAAAGGAAGTTTCCTGTAGATCTTACAAATAGTCCTTCACGAATTCCTGGAGCTGCTTGTAATACTAGTGCGAAAACTGCGTCTTGCTCAAGGTTCATCACTAACGCTTGTGATTCTACACCTTCGATTTCAACGATTTCGTTCATTTTTAGGCCTGAAAGACCTTGAATTTTAATAACTCCATCTTTGTAAGATTGGATTATTCCTTGGTTTTTTTCAGTTTTTCCACCAGTGCTTTCACTCTTTTCTAGAGCTGATGAAAGTTGTGAGAGGAAATTCTGTAAATTTTCTTGTGCCATGATAATTAATTAGCGGTTAGTGAAGTAAAGCGAAGCACTCTTGAAATCCATGAATGGTCTTTTACTTTGCCATCTTGGAATACTCTAATGCCTCCTATGAGTTTGCGATTAATTTGAAATGTAGGGAATGAAAGTGGGTTTTCTTTGCTTAGCGCCATGCGGATATCTTTTTTTAACTCATTATCAATTTCTCTTGGAGATTGAACTAAGATGTATGGAGTATTAGCTATTCTTTTACCTAATTCTTGAATTTCATTCGCAATTTGTTGGTATGTAAAGTTAGTTAAAATTTCTTTAAGTGTTTCCGCTAATTGAGAGTCTGCATTGATTAGTTTGTCTACTATTTCTACTCTTTCTTGTTTAGGAAGTAGATAGAAATTTCCATCTAGGTGATCGATCTTTCTAGCTAAATCCTCAGTAATGAACTTTAGTAGTGCTTTAAAAAATGAATTTTCTTTTAAAACAGCGTTTTTTGAGTCTTGAATAAATTGGACAACAACTTTTAAATCTAACATGAATGAGTTTGCATCAGCTTTTTCAAGGTATTGCTTGAATTGTACTGGTACAGAAAGAGATTCTAGTTTTTTAGACTTTTCTGACTCTTTTAGTTCGAAAAAATTATGGTTTTCGTTTAGGAAAGTAACTAATTTTTGTACCAATGCTGTTAGAAAATTGTTCATATTTATTTACTGTATTGTTTCCAAGCGGAATGGATACTTTCTTGAATTACGTTTTCTGGAACTTTGTTTTCAACAATTTCTAGAATAATACGTGTCATCAAAGTTTTAACTTCTGTCTCAGCTTCTTTTAGAAGATTTGCTTTTTTAGCGTCAATTTCTTGTTGAGCTTTTTCCATCATTTTATTTCTAGCTTCTTCCATTTCAGCAGTTAGCTCTTTACGTTTTTGTTCAGTGAACTTATGTAAATTGCTTAACTCTTCTTTTAGTTCAGCTTCTGCTTCTTGGCGGTTTGCTTCACTTTCTGTTAACTTTTTTTCAAAAGTTTCCTGTAGTCTTTGTGATTCTTCGATTGAGCTAATGATCTGCTCTTTTCTTTCATCTAAGAATTTAAGAATAGGTTTGTATAGAAGGTAAGTTAAAACTGCTAGTAACAGCCCTGTGTTTGCTAGATAGATGACCATGCTCCATGGGTCTATCCCTAGGCTTAGTAATTTATCCATTATTTGACTTTTTTAATATTTAGAATGCGAACAAGATGATCAAAGCGATTACTAGAGAGTAAATAGCTGTTGATTCACAAAGAGCAATTGCAACTACCATGTTAGTAAATAGTTTGTCTGCAATTTTTGGATTTCTTGCCATAGATTCCATAGCTTTACCTGCTACAAAACCTTCCGCTAGAGCTGATCCGATAGAACCGATGGCCATACATAGACCCGCTGCAAGTAATTTTACTGATTCTGTTTCCATAGTTTAGAAATTAAGAATTAATTATTATTGATTATTTGATTGAATGACCGCATTGGTCGTAGAACTTATAAATAAAACTGAAAGGATTGTAAATACAAATGCTTGAACAAAACCACTTAGTATTCCGAGAATTAGGAATGGAATAGGTACTAAGAACTGAGTTGCAAACATTAAGCCAGATACAATTGCAATTACAACTCCACCTGCAAACATATTTCCGAAGAGACGAGTTGCTAGTGAAATTATCTTTGCGAATTCCCCAATGATGTCTAGTAGACCAAGACCAAATTCAATAAGTGTCATTGGAAGATCTTTTATAGATTTCATTTGGAAGAATAATTGTAGCTTTACGTAGTTACCAATGTGTCGTAGTGGGTGTGTGGCAAAGGCAATAACATGTCCAAGTATTAGTAGGAATGCTGCCAGTCCTATTGTCAGTGAATAATGAGATGTTGGAGTTCTGAAGAAGCTAGTTCCATCAGATGTAACAACACTTTCTACGAATGGTAGTAGTGTGAATTGATTTGCTACTATTAGAAGAAGCAAAACTGTCATGAATAATGGGAAATATTTTCTAGCTCTTTTTTCTGATCCGAAAGCAAGCGTCATTTGGTTTAGCAGATATTCTAAAACTAGTTCGAATGCTACTTGTAATCTTGTTGGTTTTACGCCCGCGTTTCTTCTAATGAAAAATGCCATCACTATAATAATGAGAGAAGATGTAATGGTTGTAACCATTGAATTTGAAACGGCTATTGGGCCAATTTGTGCGATAGTTTCTGCTGGAATGCTTATTGTTGGAATGTTCATTGTTTCTTTGCGAATTTACGGAATTTTCTGAATATGTAGATCTGAGTCAATGGGTAGCCGATGGCCAGACTAATTATGAAAATAGTTGGGAAAGTTTCAAAGTAGTGGTCTAGGTAATATCCTATGATTCCAAGAATTGCAATCATTATTAGGGTGTAACCTGTTGACTGTAGAAAAATTGTGAGCCTAGAAGCATGAAATTTTTCTATGTGTTTAGTTTTCTTTTCCTCTTTTTTCAAAGTAGTTTTTTTAATGTACAAAAATGATCCTGATTAAAGGATCATTATTTTTTCACGCAGAGTTTAGATAGGGGCTTTAAAAATGTCAATGGTGAAATTTTTAGGTTAAATTTATAAACTTGAAAGGCTGACAATTTCTGGTGTGGATATATTTTCTAATTCTTGCATAAACGGTTCTCCGTATTTTTTTGTGGCAATTCTTGGGTCTAAAATGATTACTGTTTTTTCTCCTTCGGTGTTTAGATAATTAATGATTGATTTTAGTGCAAAAACTGCGCGAGGAATTTGTAATTCCACAAATGGATTTTGGTATTTTTGACTGATTGTGCTGATAAAGGCATCGCTTGGTGGATCGAAAGGTAAGCGATGGATTATAATTTCATCTACTAAGTCGTGGTGTTTGAAATTTCGCCACATGTGAGCTGTTATTAGTATTACTGTGTTTTCTGGGTCTGATGTGAATTGTTCTGTGATTTTTCCAAGTGAACCTGTTAGTTGTGAGGCAATGTTGAGATCTGTTAATGTGTCGTTTAATTCCAGTGTGTAATTTTGTAGTTGAACTTTTGAATTAAAAATAATGGCTGTTTTTCCTTTGAGACGAGATTTTAGAAAATTCATGACTGGTGTTCTGTTGTAGTCTTTTTCTGGTGCATCTTCTGTAATGAAAATTGTGATGTTTTCTTTTCTGGTGGTTTTTTTGATTAGTGGAAGATCTTCTGGTAGATCGTAAAGTGTTTTTGTGAAGCTGGCGTTGTCATTTAAATCTATATTTTCATCTATGATTTTATAGTGTTCACAGTTTTTGAGTGTTTGGGCAAATGCTTCCGCTAATGTGTGTGGGGATTTGCGAATTACTACATCTTTGTCCATGTTTTCTTCTATCCAGACTTGGTTTTTTTCTATATTTGGCGTGATGAATATTTCACTTAAGCCATGTAGTGATTTTTTCCAGCTTTGAAGATAGGTGCTTGTTTTTGGGTCATTAATTTCACTTAGTTCCATTGATATGGTGATGATGTTTTTTACTCCTTCTTGAATGTCGGTCCATTCTTTTGTGTGCATTTCAATTTGGCTGATTGTGGTTCTTGGCGAATAGTGGTTGTGATCGTTGTGTTTTGCATGCAGCATGCCAATTAATCCAAATAGGATTGTTGATTTGGATATGAGGCTTTCTATTGATTGGTTTGATGGGTGAATTTGCTTGATGGTTTCGAGTTGGCTTAAGATTATGTCTAGGTTTAAGAAGTATGAGCCTTGGTAAAACAGTTTCTTTGTGAAGTCATCCATATCTAGAATGAGTAAGTCTTTTACTTGTGGGCTTGTGTCTATGATGTAGCTATGTGTACAAATTGCAGGGGATGATTTGTCTTTTTGTAGAGCTTTGTTGAAAAATTCCTCTTCGCCAAGTGGGTGTAGGGTTTCATCAATACATACTTTTGGTAAAGTTTTTACTTCGTGGTGAAAAAGTTTAATTTCTTCTAAAAGCCCTGTTTTCGTTTTTTTGCTCCAAATTATATATTTTAGTAGGGAAGTGAATTCGTAATCTTCGAAATGTTCTTGGTTTTCAAAGGTTTCAAGTCTTTTGAGTGAAATGTATTTTTTTGGTGAGTCTAGTTTTGCAATGTTGTCGTCTAATTCTTTTTCTATTTCTCGGAAAATATGTGAGGGGAGTGCGAGATATGAATCTGGGTGTGCGCGTTTTGCAAATGTGTGAATTAATTCGTTATAGGGCTGTGGTGTTTCAAAAAGAAGATTTTCGTGAGGGTTTAGAATAGCGGCAAATTTTTCTGGATTATCTGGTGTTTCTTGTTTTGGTTCGTTTTTTTTGCTTTCTTGATGCGGTTTGTGTTCTAAGGTTGTGAGGAAATTTTTTAATGGCCAGTTTGTTTTTTCTGATAATTTTTTTATCTTTTCGTGTAGTTCTGTTGGTAGTTTTTCATATTCTTTTACTAGGTTTAAGAAAAGCTCCATGGCTGCAATAGCATCGTCTAGTGCACGGTGTTTTTCTTTGTGTTCAATTTCAAGTTGGCTGCTGATAACTTCTAGGCTGTAAGAGGAGAGCCCCGGTAATAGGATGCTTGCCATTTGGCAGGTGTCGTATTCGTCGTTTGTGAGTGGTATGCCATTTTCTTTTAGGAATGTTGTGTCGAATTGTATGTTGTGTCCTACGATTGGTAGATCTCCTATAAAATCTTGGATTTCTTGCATTTTATCTTGAAAAAGAGGGGAGTCTTTTACTTGCTCATTTGTGATTTTTGTAATGTAGGTGACAATTTGCGGAATTGGTATTTGAGGATTTATTAGGATTTGGAGGGTTTCTCTGTATCCATTGAGGTCAAACTTTATTGCACCGAATTCGATGATTTGATCTTTCCCTGCTACGAAGCCTGTTGTTTCTAAATCTAAGGATATAAACATATTTTTATCCTATAGTAAGGATTTTATTTAGCAAGAAAAAAGGTGTTTTTGATAGTGTATTTAGCTACAGATAGAAAACAGTTTATTGGTTCGTCTAGTTTATAATTTTGACAATAAATAAATATGCGATATAATTGTATGATTTCAATAAAAAAGAAATCTGAAAAAGTTCCTTAAAAAATAAACAAAAACAAAAACTTACGGTGATTTATAGGGAGGAAAAGAAAGATTTTCCTTCTCTAAATCCTCGCTAGGTGATGGGTTTCAACTATATTTATATAGATGGTATCCGGAGAGGTCTAGACTGATCTAGACATAGCTCTGCCTTCATTACTTAACCTTTATGGTTATAATGAGGGGTCACAGGCGGCCGGTGGTGCGGCTAAAAACAACACCAAAGCTTGGCAGGATGTAAACAAAAATAAAAGTTACCCAGTGAAAAACAAAAACTAAAATTATTTTACTGATGGACTTTCCCCCTCGTTTCGGCGAGGGGTTTTTTTATATCTATTTTTGACGAAATTTATGTGTTTTTGATAGTGTGTTTAGCTACAGATAGAAAACAGTTTATTGGTTCGTCTAGTTTATAATTTTGACAATAAATAAATATGCGATACAATTGTATGATTTCAATAAAAAAGAAATCTGAAAAAGTTCCTTAAAAAATAAACAAAAACAAAAACTTACGGTGATTTATAGGGAGGAAAAGAAAGATTTTCCTTCTCTAAATCCTCGCTAGGTGATGGGTTTCAACTATATTTATATAGATGGTATCCGGAGAGGTCTAGACTGATCTAGACATAGCTCTGCCTTCATTACTTAACCTTTATGGTTATAATGAGGGGTCACAGGCGGCCGGTGGTGCGGCTAAAAACAACACCAAAGCTTGGCAAGGATGTAAACAAAAATAAAAAGTTACCCAGTGAAAAAACAAAAACTAAAATTATTTTACTGATGGACTTTCCCCTCGTTTCGGCGAGGGGTTTTTTATTTATTACAATTCTTTTTCTATTGCGGCTTTAGTTGTTTGTATTGTGTCGTGAACGCTTAGCTTTGCACTTATTCTTTCAAGCGCCTGGATTGTTGTTTGATGTAGTTGTGCTTGATGGTTTTCTAATGTGGCAGCAATATTTTTGGGGTTTCTTATAATTTCTAAGCGTATTACTTCAGGAAGTTTTGTTATTATTAATATATCAATGATGGCGTTGTAAAGATCTGGATAGCTTGTTTCTATTAGTGAAAGGTTGGGTGCTGTTAATTGTGTGGCTTGTTCAATTTGAGTTACTAAATTTCTATGAGAAAAGAAGGTTGATTTTAGGGTGTCAATTTCAATGGCACTTGTTCGCTTTTCTGCTTCTGTTTTTTGATGATCGCTAATTTCTGACATAATTTTCTATTATGGAAGGCGATTTTATCACTAAGTTTGGAAATGTAAAGTCTAGAGCATTTCTGCAAATAGATCGAAGAAATGCATTGTGTCTGTTGGACCTGGAGTTGCTTCTGGGTGAAATTGACATGAGAAGAAAGGTAGTTCTTCATGCTTTATTCCTTCGACAGTTTCGTCGTTAGCATTTTTAAGCCATACTTTCCATCCTTTACCTAGACTTTTTGGGTCAATTGCAAAGCCGTGATTTTGGCTTGTTATGTAGCAATGTCCAGTTTCTGTGTCTATTGCTGGTTGATTTTGTGAACGGTGTCCAAATTTTAGTTTGTATGTTTTTGCTCCTGAGGCTATTGCCATTATTTGGGTGCCAAGACAAATTCCAAAGATTGGTTTTTTAAGATCGAATGCTGCTTTTACATTTTTGTGTAATGTTTTTAGCATGGCTGGATCTCCTGGCCCGTTTGAAAGGAAAATTCCGTCGAATTCTAGTTCAGAATTAACAAAATCATAATCCCATGGCACTCTGTGTACTGTTAGGTTTCTTTTTAGTAGTGATCTTAAGATGTTGTTTTTCATTCCACAATCAACGCAAACAATACTTTTTGGACCCTTTTTATAAGTTTTTACTTCTTTTGTTGAAACTTGGTCTACTAGATTGTCTTTGTCTGGATTGTAGAATTCTGTGTCGTTGTCGTCTATGATTATTTTTCCGAGAATTGTACCGTGTTCGCGAATTTTTTGAGTTAGTTTGCGAGTATCAATTCCTGTGATTGCTGGTATGTTATTTTCTTTTAGCCATTCTCCAAGTGATTTTTCGGCATTCCAGTGGCTGTAATTTTCAGAATATTCATTTACAATTAAACCTTTGATGTGAATTTGTGAACTTTCAAAATGTGTTTCAATTCCATCTTCATCGTGTTCTTTTTTTGGCACTCCATAATTACCGATAAGTGGAGATGTTAGCACCATTATTTGTCCTCTATATGATGGATCTGTGAAACTTTCTGGATAGCCAACCATTGAAGTGTTGAAAACAACTTCACCTGCAGAGCTTGTATCAGCTCCAAAGCTTTTTCCGGTTAGTATTGTTCCGTCTTTAAGGACGATTTTTGCTGTTTTCATTGGACGCATTGTATGACAAGGTTGGGTGAGTTGCAATAGTTGTTTTTGGCTGGTGTGGAGGGTTTGTGGTGAGGGGTGATTATGCAATGGTTTGTGGTTTTTGGCGAGGATATCCCCGGGGATGGCGAATTTTGGCTGTGAGGGCTTTTGGTGATTTTTTTGGAGGTTTTTTCGTGGAGAGGTGGGGGCACGCGTCAGAGGGCTTTTGTGGTGTTTGAGGGTTGAATTTTCAGCGTTAAAAACTGTTGGTTTTTGGCTTTCTGCTGCGGATTTTGGCTTGATTTTTCTGATGAATTTTGCTAATGTTTAGGGCACTTCATAACCTAAAATTTTATGACAAATAGAGAGATTCATGTGAGGTTTTGTGAGCTTGGAAAGTCACACAGAAAAATTGTAAATGAGCTGGTGGCGATGTTGCCTGAGATAGATCGGTTGGAGATTTTTAAAGATTATGGCTGTGCTTCGATTTACGAGTATGCCTGTAAATATGCCGGCTTGAGTTATGCAGTTGTGCAAAAAGCGCTGTGGGTGGAGGAGAAATTGGTAGAGGCGCCATGTTTGCGTGAGATGGTAAAAGAGGTGGGCGTGCATAAAGTCGCGCTTTTTGCGACAATTGCGAATAAGGAAAATGATGAGGTTTTAGCGGACAAAGTGAAACATATGAGCAAGCCTGCTTTGCAGGAGCTTTCTAAGGAACTTCGCGGGAATGCTGTGAAGAAGGTTAGTGTGGACTTGGATGCGGAAATGCAATTTTTGTTTGGGAAAATTAAGGAGAAGTTGGGGATTGATGGTGATGAAGAAGCCTTGAAAGTTGTTTTTCAACAATTTTTAAATTCTGGCAAGAATATCCCCGGGGATGAAAAATCTAAAAACAAAAAACAGCTTTCCGAAGCCAAAAATACCGCAGACACACAGCCAGCGAAACCCCACCAATTCAAAGCCCCTTCGGGAGAACACATTCCAGTTTCACGATACATCCCAGCAAAAATCCGCAAACAAACCATCGCAAAAACTAACGGAAAATGCGCCTATCCAACTTGCATAAAATCCTTCGAAAACCTCCACCATGTAGATTATTTCGCGCATACCCATAACCACAAAAATCTCACCCCTCTCTGTAAAGTTCATCATGAATATGCGCATAACGGGCTAATTCAAGGCGAAAATCCACAGCTCACGCTCAGCAACGAAACCAATTATTACGATGAGTTGTATAGAAAAGCGCGGAGATAAGTGTCGTGTAAAGCTCGGTAATAAGCGCCACGCTTAAGTCTTTTACTATTCTTAAGCCGCGCAATACAAAGGATTTACATATTCTAATTATTCCTTTAAATTATAGCCAAATAAACTTACATATGGATTTAAAAGGTAAAAATATACTTTCAACTAAGCAATTCGATCGCGCTATGTTGATTAGTCTTTTTGAGGAGGCTAAAAGTTTAAGTAGTGACTCTGTTTTGAATGGAAAAATAATGGCGGCGCTATTTTTTGAGCCTTCTACTCGTACAAGATTTAGCTTTGAAGCTGCAATGCTTAGGCTTGGAGGAAGTGTGATTAGCAATGCGGATATGTTGAAAACTTCTTCTGCAACTAAAAAAGAAACTTTATATGATACAGGAAAAGTTATTTCTCAAATGGCGGATGTGATTGTGATGAGGCATCCAGAAGCTGGTTCTGTTGCCGAGTTAGCAAAGGGAAGTAGTGTTCCTGTGATAAATGCTGGCGATGGAGCAAATGAACATCCAACACAAGCATTGATGGATTTATTTACGATTTGGATGGAAAAGGGGACTTTAGATGGTCTTAAAATTGGTTTGGTTGGAGATTTGAAATATGGAAGAGTTCCACATTCTCAGTTTGATCTTTTGAAACATTTTGATTCTGAAATTGTACTAATCTCTCCGGAAAGTTTGAAGATGCCAGAGGGTATTTTGGAGGGCAGGGATTGCGTGGAAGTGGATAATTTATCTGAAGTGATTGGTGATCTGGATGTTATTGCAATGTCTAGAGTTCAAAAAGAAAGGTTTGATGATGAGAGTGAATATGAGAGAGTTGCTGGAAGTTATGTTTTGAATGGAGCCTTGATGGAGATGGCAAAAAGCGATGCAATTGTTATTCATCCACTACCAAGAGTTGATGAAATTGCACTTGAGGTTGATAGCGATCCTCGTGCTAAATATTTTGATCAAGTGGCTTATGGTGTGAGTTTGAGAAAGGCTTTGTTAAAGAGTGTTTTACTATGAAAAAATATGTTTTAAAGGGGGGAGAGGTGGTTACGGATTTGGGTTCTGAGTTGCGTGATTTATATTTGGCGGATGGGAAAGTTGTTGAAGCTGGTGATGGATTTGAGGAGATTGATTGTACTGGCAAATTAATTTTACCAGGCATTATTGATATTCATGTGCATTTTAGAGAGCCAGGTGGAGAGGCAAAGGAAGATTGGGAAAGTGCATCTAGATCTGCTGTGTTTGGTGGAGTAACTACAGTTTGTGATATGCCTAATAATAATCCTGCTATTTTGAGCAGAGAAAATTTGGAAATGAAAAGGGCGCTTATTTCCGGGAGGTCTTATGCAAACTATGGTCTTTATATTGGTTATAATGGAAAGAATATTGATGAGATAAACGCCGCAGAGGGGATTTTTGGAGTTAAAGTTTATTGTGCACATTCTACTGGAAATATGGGAGTGGAAGGGGATTATTTGGAAGAGGCTTTTAAAGAGATAAGGCGAGATGTGCGTTTATTTTTTCATTCTGAAGACGAACACATAATTGATGAGAATAAGTCTAAATTTACTTATGGCGGGGTGGAGTTACATTCTAAAATTAGGTCTGATGAGGCGGCTTTGAGTATGACAAAAAAGCTTTGTGAGCTGGCCGCGAAGTATGAGCGGCCAATACATATTTGTCATGTTTCTACTGAGGCAGAAGTTGATTTGATTGATCAATATGAATGGGTGACTTGCGAGGTGGCCCCTCATCACTTGGTGTTGTCGACTGATGATTATGGTCATCTTGGAACTTATGGAAAGATGAATCCTCCTTTGAGAGATGCTAAGAATGTATTTGGTTTATGGAAAGCTGTGAAAAGTGGGATGGTTCAGCTAATTGCTACTGATCATGCTCCTCATTTGAGTGAAGAAAAGGAAGTTGATGATTGGAGAGATGCTCCGTCTGGCGTACCGGGTGTTGAGATGCTTTTGCCAATTTTTTTGAATGTAGTAAATGATGATGGATTGACTATCCAAGAAGTTGTAAGTCTTTGTTCTAAGGCTCCAGCGGAGCTTTTTGGTATGAAAGGAAAAGGAAGACTTGAGGTTGGTTTTGATGCCGATGTGGTTGTGGTAGATATGGATTTAGAAAGAGAATTTAAAAATGAAGATGTTCAAAGTAAATGTGGTTGGTCTCCATATGCTGGAACTGTATATAAAGGTTGGCCAGTTATGACCTTTGTGAATGGTGAATTAGTGTTTAAGGATGGAGAGATAGTTGGAGAAAAAGTAGGTAAAGAAATTCTTGTTTCGTAGGCACAAAGCTGTTAACATTCAGCCAATATGGCAAACCTATCGGTAACATTTTGTGGAGTAACATTTGAAAACCCAACGGTTTTAGCTTCTGGCATTTTAGGTGTTACTGCTTCTTCATTAAAAAATGTTGTGAGAAATGGGGCCGGAGGTGTGACTACAAAATCTATTTGGCTTGAGGAACATCCGGGTCATAAAAATCCTACGATGATTGGTACTGAGCATTTCTTTTTAAATGCGGTGGGGCTTTCTGATGGGGGAATTAAAAAGGCAAAAGAAGAAACTTTCCCAGAATATTTAGCTGATAAACCGGCTCCGATTATTGGAAATGTGATTGCAAAAAGTTTAAGTGATTTTGAAAAAATTGTGGCTGAAATGGACGCTTGTGGACCAGATATTATAGAAGTAAATATTTCTTGTCCGAATGTTGATGATAAATATGGAAAACCATTCTCTTGCTCTGTTGGTGGAGCATCGGATGTTACAAGAATTGTGAGAAGTGCGACTAAAAAACCTTTGATTATTAAACTTACTCCTAATGTTCCTAACATTGCAGAAATTGCTGAGGCTTGTGCAAAAGAGGGTGCTGATGGATTTTGCTTAATCAATACTGTGGCTGGAATGGTTATAGATACAAAATTAAGAATGCCTGTTTTAACAAACAAAAGTGGAGGAGTTTCTGGCCCAGCAATTAAGCCTGTTGCTGTTAAGGCAACTTATGATGTTTTCAAGGCAACCGGACTTCCAATTATTGGTACAGGTGGAATTATGACAGGTGAAGATGCTATTGAAATTATGATGGCTGGTGCAAGGTTGGTAGGTATGGGGACAATGGTTTATTATCGAGATGTTGCTGGGTTTGCTGAAGTCGTAAAAGAGATGGACATTTGGTGTGAAAAAAATGGTGTAAAAAATCTTGAGGAAATTATAGGAGTAGCTGTAAAAAAATAATATGAATATAGAAAAATTTGATTCTCGGTTTGAAATACTTCCTATAAAGGAAATTATTGATGAAAATCCTACAACTAAAACTTTTGTTTTTGAGTATCCGCTTGGAGGAAAACCTGGTCAGTTTATTATGATGTGGATACCTGGTGTAGATGAAAAACCTATGTCTGTGGCTTTTGATGACGGGAAAGAATTTTGGGTTACGGTGTGTAAAGTTGGTCCAGCTTCCGAGGCATTGCACTTAATGAAAGTTGGTGATCTAGTAGGTGTTCGTGGACCTTTGGGTACTCATTATAATTGGGGTAATGGTGATCATTTAGCTCTTGTTGCTGGTGGTTATGGAGCTGCTCCAATGTATTTTGTTGCTCGTGAGGCTGTGAAAAGGGGATGTAAGGTAGAATTTTTCATTGGAGCTCGTAGTAAAGATTTGCTTTTGTATGTTGATAAAATTTCTAAACTTGAAGGCGTGAATTTACACATTTCTACAAACGATGGTTCTGAAGGAAGACAGGGCTTTGTAACTGTTTTGCTTGATGAAGTTTTGGCAGAAGGAAATTGTGATGTTGTTTTTACTTGTGGGCCTGAAGTAATGATGAAAGCTGTTGGGGAAGTGGCGGATAAACATAATGTTGCATCTTACATGTCCATGGAGAAATATATGAAATGTGGAATTGGTGTTTGTGGTCAGTGTGCTGTGGATGACACTGGTGAATTGGTGTGTAAACAAGGGCCTGTTATGGACTGGAAATACTTGAAAAAATTGCCTGAAATGGGTAAGTATCATCGTGATGCTCAGGGGACTAAACATTATTTTTAATCTTAAAAACATGGATTTAGCTAAATCAATTGCAGGAAATTTATTGGATAAAGAGGCGGTACGCGTGAGTATAGATCCTCCTTTTACTTGGGCAAGCGGTATTAAATCTCCGGTTTATTGTGATAATAGAAAAATGATTTCTTTTCCGGTAGAAAGAGCGCTTGTAATTGAAGGTTTTAAAAAGGTTATTAATGAAAAGGGTCTTGAATTTGATGTTATTGGTGGAACAGCCACAGCGGCAATTCCATGGGCTGCTTTCTTGGCACATGAACTTAATATGCCAATGATTTATATACGCCCTGAACCTAAAGGACATGGGGCTGGAAAACAAATTGAAGGCTATTTAGAACCAGGACAAAAAGTTTTAATAGTTGAGGATTTAATTTCTACTGGAGGATCTTCTGTGAAAGCTGCAGAGGCTGTAAGACAAGAAGGCGAATGTACAGTTACAGATATTTTGGCGATTGTAACTTGGGAAATTCCTAAAGCTATTTCTGCCTTTGCTGAGGCTGGTTTAAACACTTATTTTCTTACTGATTATACAAATATAATTGGTTTGGCGAGTGAGCGTGGTTATATTCCTGTAGACCAATTGAATGTGGTTTTGAAGTTTAAAGAAAACCCTGCTGAATGGGGAAATGCTATGGGGTATTAATTTATATAATCTTAAAATATAATGAAAAATTTTGCAGACAAATTAATGGAGGCGGTTAGAGAGAAGGGTAATCCTATTTGTGTGGGGCTAGATCCGCGTTTGGATAAGATCCCTATGTTTTTGAAAAAAAGAGTTTTGGAGGAAGGAGATTTTACTCCTACTAGAGCAGCAGCTGAAGTTTTGTTAGCTTTTAATAAAGGCATTATTGACGCGGTTTATGATATTGTTCCTGCTGTGAAGCCACAAATTGCTTTTTATGAAATTTTTGGAGCTGATGGGGTTTGGGCTTATCAGGAAACTTTGAAATATGCGAAATCTAAGGGTCTTATTACTATTGCCGATGCAAAGCGTAATGACATTGGTTCTACAGCTGAAGCATATGCTCAGGCATTCTTGGGTGAGCTATCAATATTTGAAGATGAAGATGAGGTTGTTATGCCAATTTTTGATGCAGATGCCATTACTGTAAATGCTTATCTTGGGTGGGACGGAGTAAAACCGTTTGTACAAGAGGCACGCAAATATGGAAAAGGACTGTTTGTTTTGGCAAAAACTTCAAATCCAAGTAGTGGTGATATTCAAGATTTATTGATGCAAGATGGAAATAGTGTTTATGAAATTATGGGTGGTTTAATTGATAGTTGGGGAGCTGAAGATATTGGTGAATGTGGATTTAATTTTGTTGGTGCGGTGGTTGGAGCAACTTATCCTTCTCAAGCTGTTAAACTAAGACATTTAATGCCAAATAGCTTGTTTTTAGTGCCTGGCTATGGAGCCCAAGGTGGAAGTGCGGAGGATGTGCGTCCATGTTTTAATGAAGATGGTGAAGGAGCAATCATCAATAGTAGTAGAGGTATTATTTTTGCTTATGAAAATTCTGATGATTATACGCCATTGCAATACGCTGAGGCGGCACGAGATGCATGTTTGAAAATGAAGGAAGATTTGGCAAAAGTCTTGTAATTGTGCTATAAAGATCTCCTTTAATTGTTTTATGAGTAATCGTTTATTAGCTGCGGAAAAAATTGTTGTTGCTTTAGGTGGCAATGCTTTGCAAAGAGGGCAGGATGTTTTTTCTCTTGAGGCCATGAAAGAAGCATTGGCTGTTGTTTGTGATGTTTTTAGGGATAAGGCGCTTGTGGTTGTGCATGGGAATGGTCCTCAGGTTACTGCTGTTTTGAAAGAAGGTATGACTTTTTCTCAGGCCATAAAAATAACTCAGGATAAAACTTTTGAATTAGCATTAGAGGCTATGAATTCTTTGGGTATATCTACTTCAAATGTGGAATTACATAATACTAGAGTTATTGTTGATCCATTGTCTAGCGCTTTTAGAAATCCTACTAAGCCAGTTGGTCCTTGGGTAAATAGTGCTAGTGAGTTGGAATCTTTAGGGCATGATTATATTGAAAAAAATGGAGTTTATAGAAGGGTTGTGCCTTCGCCTGAGCCACTTGAAATAATTGATTACAAGGCAATAAATGATAGTTTAGATAATGGCAAAATTGTTTTTGCTGGTGGTGGAGGTGGTGTGCCTGTTAATAGTAGAGATAGGGAATTGAATGTAGATGCTGTGATTGATAAGGATAGAGTCGCTGAACTTTTGAGAGAAAGGGTTAAGGCTAATTTATTAGTTATTTTAACTGCAGTGCCAGGTTATATTAAGGATTTTGGTAGCGAAAATGCGAGACTTATTTTGAGAATGAAATATGCTGATGCTTTAAGACTTGGTGAAGATGATGAGATGGCTGGAAGCATGGGGCCTAAGCTTATTGCAGCTGGTTTGGCAGCTTCTCGTGGCAAGGTTGCTGTAATAACTGATTTTTCTGGATTAAGAAAAATGGCTAGCAATGATGAAAGCTCTGCCACTATTGTAACTCTGCTTTAGTTACAAAGTTTTTCCCAATCTGATATACTTAGATGTTGTGGACGCTTTTCGGCTAGAGATAGTTTTTCCAGCTTTTCTTTTATATCTGGCAAAGTATTAGAGAGTTTTTTACGGCCAGATGTGAAAGCTCGTTTTGCTAGCTGTAAAATTTCAAGCGCTTTATCGTGAGGTACTTTTGGATTTGGTGTGATGTGAAGAATTGCTGAATTAACTTTTGGTGGTGGCAAAAATGAGTCTGCACTTACTTGATCAATGATTTTTGGATCACCAAATAATTGTACTTGGAGAGAAAGTACAGTGTGGTTAGGTTCTGGCTTACATATTTTTTCTGCTACTTCTTTTTGCATTAAAAATGTAATAGATTTTGGTGGGTTTTTGGCTTGTAGAAAAAGGTTTAGTAGTGGTGAAGTTATGTTGTATGGAATGTTGGCAACAACTTTGTATGGTGTTTCAGGTGGAGTAAATTGTAAAGCATCCATGTGAATGATTTTTGCATTTTTGTAGTCTATGAGATTTTCTACAAAGGCTGGCATGAGGGTTTTATCTATTTCTAAACAAGTAACTTTTTCTGCTTTTTTCGCTAACTCCTTTGTTAATGTTCCAACTCCAGGACCAATTTCAATGATGTGATCTGTGCTTTGTATCTCTGCTGAATCAACAATCTTTGTTAATGCTTCTTTGTTAATTAGAAAATTTTGTCCAAGGAATTTTTTTGTCCAAAGATTATATTTTTGTAGTAGTTGTATAAGTTCGCTTCTATTTGTTAAGTCCATCTATTTTAATTAATTTGAGCTGTTCAGTTTTTCCGCTTAGTATTTTAATACGAGATTTTTCTATATTTAGTTCTTTGCTAAGAAATTTTATTAACTCCTCGTTTGCTTTTCCCTTTTCTGGCACAGCTTTAATGCGGATTTTGATAGTATCATCATCTAGTATTTCTGTAACTTCATTTTTTGAACTTTTTGGTATTACTTTTATTCTAAGATAGTCGGTTAGTGGTATTTTCATTTACGGAGGTGTTCAATAATGATGACTATTAGTGCGTAAAATCCAAGTATTTGATAATCAATAGTTTCTAGGCTGGTAAATCCTATTTTGTTTGATAGGAACTCAAAATTGATCATTGTGTAAGCACAAAGAGCAGTAATTATACTCGTTAATAAAAGATATGAATTTTTGTGTGAAGTTAAGTAGAAACTTTTTATGATTTGGTAAATAACTAAGAAAGAGAAAGTGATAGTTGTTGCCTTTAGGTAAGCATTATCTGTTTGTAATAAAGTTTCATTTTGCACCCAACCAAACCTAACTAAATTAAAGACATATAGTGCGCCGGCAAAGATGGAAATTACCAATGTGTCTATAAACATAGGTCTGAGATTCTTTTTTGTGAAAATTTTATTTATTGATGGATTAAAGTTTTTGTTCATTACATCTATTTCTGTTTTATCTTGTTTAAGTGATAAACCTAAACCAAGATTTACGAATATTTCTATAAGTAGTAGGGAAGTGATTGTTAGTGGTAAAGGAGCTTTGATTAATACAGCAAAGAGGAAAATTGCTATTTCTGCAAATTTAAGGCTTAGAGTGTGTCTTGTGTATTTGATGTAATTTTTATTACTTAATCTGCCTTTCTCTATTGATTCCACAATGTCTTTGTATTGATTATGCACATCTGAGATGGCAACCGTTTCACCATGTTTACGCAGAATGTTCATTATACGCATCTTTTGAGGCTCGCTAAGTTGCGAAAAAACAAAATCTTTTTCTTTATTTCCAAGCATTTTATCTAATTTGTGATCGCTAATATCTTCTAAATATGAACCTGTAATAGATTCAAAATATTGTGGGTTAACCAGCTTAAGTATTTGGGCAAGCGCTATAGCTTTTTTCTCTTTTACATCACTAATGACATAGGTTTTAATACCTGCATTTGTGGCTTTTTCTGTACTTGTTAAGATGTCTTTTTTGATAGCATTTGTGAGTCCAAGCATTCCTATGAATGTCATTTCATTTTCTGCAAAGCTTTCTGTGTAATTGTCGAATCGTTTAAGTGGAAGTCCTTTGTAGCTAAATCCAATAATTTTTTGACCATTATTTTCAAGTCTTTCAATTTCTTTTTTAATCTTTCTTCTAATATTAGCATCTAGATCAATTTTTGTGTTGTTTAGAAGAATACGACTACATTTTTCTAGAATTTTTTCTGGGTGTCCTTTGGAGAATGAAAAAATTTCTTTTGTATCATTTTTAATCACAACTGTTGTGGATATTTTTTTATCTTCACTAGATGGAATATTTGCAATTTGCTCGTATTCTTTGTTTATTTTGTGACCATTAAAGCCACATTTTTGAAAAAATTTGAGCATTACATATTCTAGATCTTGGATTTTTTTAAAGTGACAAACATTTGAGCATATTGCCATTAGTTGTATGAAGTCATCTTTTTGAAGTGCAATTTTTTCGATTAGTATTTCTGTTTTTGCCTGTTGATCTTCAATTTTAATTAAATCTGAATGATCCTCTGCAGTTAACTTGAACCTATCGAAAAGAACGCTTCTTACAATTAAATATTTTTCTGTAAGATTCCCTGTAATGTTTGTACAAATCGTAGTTGTTTGTCCAATTTTTGGATGATTTTTGAATATGAACTTATTTATCTTTTTTATTATAAAAAGATTTAATGGAGTTGCTGCCAGAATAAAGGCAACTATTTGTGGGATTTCAGATGTGATCATTTATCTTAGATTTTTTTTACGCCAAGCGGCTATTTTTTTGTGATCTCCAGAAAGTAAAACTTCTGGAACTTTTGCTCCTTTGAAATTAGCAGGTCTAGTGTAATGAGGGTATTCTTTTTTTCTGTCTAATGACTTTGAGAAAGAATCTTCTTCATGTGATTCGTCTTTTCCAAGTACTCCTGGTACTAAACGCGACATTGCATCTATAAGTGTGAGAGCTGGTAGTTCTCCTCCTGTTAACACATATTTACCTATTGAAATTTCAATGTCTACAAGTGTCTCAATTATACGCTGATCAATGCCTTCATATCTTCCACATAGCAATATTATTTCTGAATACTTTTTACTTAATTTTTCTACTTTGCTTTGTGTTAGCATTTCTCCAGAAGGGGTGAGGAAAATTACAGGCCCTTTGTTGGTTTTTTTTATGTGTTTAATTGCATCGTAAAGAGGTTGTGGTGTCATTACCATACCTGCTCCGCCACCGTATGGCATATCATCAACTTTTTTATGTTTATTTTTGCTAAATTTGCGAATGTCATGAGTATTTATTGTGATAATTTTATTCTCTTGAGCTCTTTTTAAAATACTTTCATTTATATATGAATCGAAAATTTCCGGGAAAATTGTAAGAATATCAAAGCGCATTATTTTTTTAGGAATTGTTTTAATGTGTTATTTATAGTTGGAATTATAAATGCTGTTGAAGCAGCTAAAATTATTATACCCCATTCTTTAATTTCTAGTGGTGTAGTTTTGAAAATACTTTGCATGAATGGTTGATAAATCATAATTATTTGTAGAATAAAAGAAATACCAATGGCAACTAATAATGATTTATTTGCCATTAACGATTTGATTTTAATATTTTTTTCGTCTTTGCACACTAGTGCAAAAAATAGTTCAAAGACAACTGTTTGTGTGAAAACCATTGTTCTAGCATGAGAAGCTATATTTAATTGGCTTGTGTCTATATTGGAGGCTATGTCTATAGTTGTTCCGTAGAAATATATGGCTAAGTTTGCAATTGTTTGCACAAGTGCCGCAGTTAATATGAAACTTAAAAATTTTTGGAACATATGTTCCTGCTTTGGATGAGGTTTTTCTAACATTATATTTTCTGCGGCAGGAGATTGTCCTAATGCTAGGGCTGGTAGTGCATCTGTGGCTATGTTTAACCATAGTATTTGCAATGGAAGAATTGGCAGTGGAAAACCGAGAGCTGTGAGTATTGCCACAACCATTATTGTAATAAAGTTGGCTGATAGCATATATTTAATGAATGCAAGAATGTTTTTATAAATCCGTCTTCCTTCTTTAATAGTGTTGACGATGGTACTAAAGTTATCGTCTTTAAGAATTATGTCTGCAACCTCTTTTGTTGCTTCTGTGCCTTTAATTCCCATGGCAATACCTACGTCTGCATGTTTCAAAGCTGGCGCATCATTTACGCCATCTCCTGTGACTGCAACAACATGTCCACTTTTTTTGAGTATCTCAACTATTCTATATTTGTGCTCTGGTTTTGTTCGTGCAAATATTTCTGTTGATTGTATAGCTTTTCTGAGCTGTGAGTTTGTCATTTTATCTATTTCTTCACCAGTAATGACATTATTTACTGTTAATCCTATTTCTTCTCCTATGGCCTTGGCTGTAATGGCATTGTCTCCTGTTATGATGCGAATTAAGATTCCTGCTTTCTGAGCAATCTCAATTGAAGCTTTTACGCTTTTACGTGGTGGATCCAACATACCTACCAACCCCACAAAGATTAGATTTTCTTCGCTAAAATCTTTTGTATGTGGTTTGTATGCAAAGCCCAATACTCTAAGAGATTTTGATGCATATGCTTCTGCTATTTTTTCATATTTTCTTTTGTCTTGTGCGCTTATTTTTTGAACTTTTCCGTCTTTGTATATATGGCTGCTTTTTTTGATAATTTCTTCAAATGCTCCTTTTGTCATTATTTCTTTTTGTTTGCCACTTTCTATTAAAACGCTCATCATTTTCCTTTCGGAACTGAAAGGTTTTTCATCTACTTCTTTAAATAATTTTATATAACCTGCTTTTCTAGTTAGAATTTTCAATGCAATTTCAGTAGGGTCGCCCAAGAGAGTTTTGCCATTTTTGTCTACATACGAACTATTACAATTTTCACATATTTCTAATAGTTTTTTTTCTTCTACGGTTGAAGGTTTAAATTTTTGTGAGTAAGAGTAGCCAACTCCATCTATAGATCTTTCTAAAAAGTTGCAGTTAATTTTTTTAACCGTCATTTCATTGAGCGTGAGGGTGCCGGTTTTGTCTGAACAAATTATGGTTGTTGCTCCTAGGGTTTCTATGGAGTTCATTTTTCTAACTATAGCTTTTTTTCTAGCTAATGCTTGAATTCCCATAGCTAATGTTAGAGTTACAATTATTGGCATTCCTTCTGGAATGGCTGAAACTCCTAGTGAAACTGATGTCATAAACATTTCTACAAAACTAATGTGCTCGATAAAGCCTAAGATGAAAACAATACTCACAAGGACTATTGTTACTATCGCTAATTTTTTACCTAAGTTGTCTAGTTGAACTGTGAGAGGGGAGCTGGAGCTTTTTTGTTTGGAAATTAGATTAATTATTTTACCAAATTCAGTATTTATTCCTGTACTTATAACTTTTGCCATTCCTCTTCCACTTGAAATAATAGTGCCCTTAAAAAGAGTGCCTTCTTTTCCTGAGGTTACTAATTTGTTTACTGGCACACTTTCTCCTGTAAGCATTGATTCATCTACTTTAATTGCGAATGATTCAATGAGTTCTAAATCTGCTGGTATTTTATCTCCTTCATTTAGGATAACGATATCATTTGGAACTAATTCTCTAATATTTACTTCTTGTTTAATGCCATTTCTAATCACAATGGTTTTTTCTACAATCATTCTTGTTAAAGCATTTACCGCATTGTCTGCTTTATATTCTTGTATAAACCCTATAGTTGCGTTTATAAGTACGATTGCCAATATTGCTAGACCATCTATCGTTTCACCAACGGAAATCGATATAGCGCCTGCTATAATTAATACCAAAATCAAGAAAGATGAAAATTGTGCTAAAAGTATTTTTAGGACTTTGTATTCTCTTTTTTTAGGTATTTCATTATAACCAAATTTCTTAAGAGCTGTATGTACTTGTAAAGTACTTAGTCCTAATTTGGAGTTGTTGTTTGTTGCTGCCATGCGAAAGAATGAGGGAGTAAAAATGCTCCTTTGTATTCTAGCAGGCAAACAGCAATTTGTGGAGTATTAACGCTTGCTGAATTGTGGACTCTTTCTCGCACGTTTAAGACCGAATTTCTTACGTTCTTTAGAACGAGGGTCACGAGTTAGCATTCCAGCTTTCTTTAAAGTAGTTTTTGAAAGCGGATCAATTTCAATTAGTGCTCTTGCAATACCATGACGGATAGCTTCAGCTTGCGCTGATTCACCACCACCTTTTACTACAACAGTCGCGTCAAATTCTTTTAGTTTACCAACCATCTTTAGTGGAGAGTTGATAAGACCAATTAGTGTTTTAATTCCGAAGTACTTAGTTGCTTCTTTGTCGTTAACAGTCATTTTACCTTCACCTTTGTAAAGTCTAACTTTTGCTACAGCAGTTTTTCTTCTACCATTAGCATAAGTGTATTTACCACTTGGAGTTGTCATTTTAGTTGTTTTTTCTTCTGCTGTTTTAGACATTTTTTAATATAGTGTTAGACTTCTAATGTTAGAGGTGATTGAGCAACATGTGGATGTTCTTCACCAGCGTAGATTTTTAGTTTCCCCATGAATACTTTTCTCAATCTGTTTTTTGGAAGCATTCCTGATACTGCTAATTCTACAAGTTTTGTTGGTTTTCTTTCGTTCAGTTTTTCTGCTGACTCTTCTTTGAAACCTCCTGGGAATCCTGAGTGGCGTGCGTACATTTTATCACTCCATTTTTTGCCAGTAAGTTTGATTTTATCTGCATTAATTACTACAACGAAATCACCACAGTCCATGTGAGGAGAAAAATAAGGTTTATTTTTACCTCTTAGGATGTCAGCAATTTTTGTAGACATACGTCCTAGTACTTGGTCTTTAGCATCGATAACATACCATTGTTTTTCGATTTCTCCTGGTTTTTTAAGTGTTGTTTTCATGATATTTATACTAATTCAAGTTGTACTACAGGTGCATTATCACCATTTCTGTTACCCAATTTTGTAATTCTTGTGTATCCAGATGTGCGATCTTGGTATTTTTCTACTAGTACTTCAATAATTTTTTTAGAACTATTGTCGTGTTGTAGAAGTTTTTCTAGTTGGCGAATAGCTTCTCTTTTTTCTTTCTTTTTAGCTATGTTGATAAGTTTTTCAACAAACGGTTGTACTGCCTTTGCCTTAGTTGTAGTAGTTTTTATCTTTTCGTAGATAATTACTGCCATAGCTAGGTTACGGATTAGTGCCGTTTGATGATCATTATCTGATCCTAATTTAATTTTTTTAACTCTGTGTCTCATGATTTATTGTTTTGTGGATTGTTAATCTACTTTAGTTTATTTTGATTTGCAATGTTTTTTTAATCTTCTGAAAGGGTGTGCCCTTTTTTCTCTAGTGCATCCTTAACTTCGTTTAATGCTTTTCTTCCAAAACCTCTTAGGTTTGTTAGTTTACTTTCTGTGCATTTAGATAATTGTTCAATTGAACCAATACCACCGTTAATTAGTGCATTTAATGTTCTAGGAGAGAATCCTAGGATTTCAATTGGAGTGTAAGATTCTTGCGTTGGTTTTGTAGACTCTTGTTCTTGTTCTTTTTCTAGGATTGATTTGATGTCAGACATATAATCTTCTTCAACCATGATGTTTTCAATATTGAAAAGATTAAAGTAAGATTGTAGGACATTTGAACAGAATTTTAGAGCATCTTCAGGAGAAATTGCGCCATTTGTACGAATTTCTAGTGTTAGCTTGTCTAGATCTGTCATTTCACCTACACGAGTTGCTTCTACATCATAACGAACTTTTTTTACTGGAGAGTAAAGAGAGTCAAGTATGATGATGCTTGTATCTGTTTCTTGTTTTTGTCTTGCTGCAGCTGGTACGTATCCAACTCCTTTTTCTACAACTAGTTCAATTTTTAGTTTTGCTCCTTTATCTAGGGTAGCAATGTGTAATTCTGGGTTTAAAATCTCAACATCTGATGGACAAGAAATGTCTTTACCAGTAACAACACCTTCTTTACTAACTTCGATTGTGATTGTTGATGGGGCAGCGCTGTCTTTTCTAATGTTTAATTGTTTTAGGTTTAGACAGATATCTAGTACGCTTTCTTTTACACCTTTGATTGTTGCATATTGGTGAGTTACACCGTCAAATTTAGCGCCAGTAACAGCGGCACCAGGTAGTGAAGATAAAAGTACTCTTCTTAGCGCATTTCCAAGTGTAACACCATATCCAGTTGGTAGTGGACCCATTGTAAAAACTGTATGGTTATCAGCCATTTGTTCAGTTTTAATTTTCGGAATCCCTATTTTTTCTTGAATTAAATGCATTTTTGATAGGTTAGGTGATGGTTGAAGATTTTTATTATTATTTAGAATAGTATTCTGTAATGAGTTGGCTATCAATAGCTTGCTCAATATCGTCCTTATCAGGACTAGCAGTTACTTCGAATCTTAGGTTGCTAATGTCGGCACTCATCCATTTAGGAGCTTGCCATTTTGCTTCTTTAGCACCTTCAAATAATTTTGAATCTTTTTTATTATCTCTTACTTCAAATTTATCTCCAACTTTAACTTGAATAGAAGGAGTTTTTACTTTTCTTCCATTCATTTTTACTATTCCGTGACTCACCATTTGACGAGCTTGAGGTCTAGTTGTAGCAAAGCCTGCTCTAAATACTGCGTTATCAAGTCTTGTTTCAAGGATTTTCATAAACTCTTCACCAGTAACACCATCTTTTTTATTAGCTTGATCGTAATATTTTCTACATTGTTTTTCACTAATACCATACATGAATCTAGCTTTTTGCTTTTCAGCTAGTTGTTTAGCATATTCAGATTTTTGAGAGAATCTTTTTTGACCGTGTTCACCTGGTTTGTATGGTTTCTTTTTGAAAGCTTCAGTTTTGCTTTTACCGTTTGTAAATAGCATTACACCTAGCTGTCTTGAAAGTCTTGTTATTGGTCCTCTATATCTTGCCATAATTAATTAAAAGTTAAATTTAAGTTTATACACGTCTTGCTCTTCTTTGACGACATCCATTGTGAGGTACTGGCGTAGTATCTGTAATTGTAACTAGATCTAAACCAGCTGCTACAAGTCCACGAATTGCTTGTTCACGTCCAGTTCCAACACCTTTAACGAATACGTGTACTTTTTCAAGTCCGTATGGTTTAGCTTTTTCTGCTGCATTTTCAGCTGAAACTTGAGCTGCATAAGGAGTAGCTTTTCTAGCTCCTTTGAAACCATTTGATCCAGAACTGCTCCATGATAGTACGTTTCCGTTTGGTTCTGTTAGAGTAACGATAGTGTTGTTGTATGATGCGTGTATGAATGCTTTTCCTTCAGGAACAACTCTTCTTTTTGCTTTTTTTACAACTTTTTTTGCTGGTGCTTTAGCCATATTTAATTATTATTTACCTACTTGTTTTTTATTTGCTACTGTCTTTCTCTTACCTTTTCTAGTACGAGCATTGTAGCGAGTTCTTTGACCTCTTACAGGAAGACTTCTTTTATGTCTGTAACCTCTGTATGTGCCAATTTCTTGAAGATGCTTAATATCCATAGCAACCTTTCTTTTAAGATCACCTTCAGTTTGAATTTTTTCAATAAGTTTTCTTAGAATACCAACTTCGTCTTCAGATAAATCTTTTACTTTTTTATCTCTATCAACGTTAGCTTCTTGCAGAAGCTTGTTGCTCAGACTTTTTCCAATCCCGAAGATTGACATTAGTCCGATTTCTATTCTTTTTTCCTTTGGTAGGTTTACGTTAGCTATACGAGCCATTGAGTAATTTTTAGCAATTAAGTTCTAAGCAGTCAGTACTCTTGGGGGTCGAATACCGACTGCTCAAAATTCAATTATCCTTGTTTTTGCTTATGTTTTTTAGTTTTACAAATAACACGTAGTACTCCTTTGCGACGGATTACTTGGCATTTTTGGCAGATTGCTTTTACAGATGAGCGTACTTTCATATTATTTGTGACGGTAAGTGATCCTACCTTTAGTTAAATCGTAAATGCTTAATTGTATTGTGACTTTATCACCAGGCAATATTTTAATGAAGTTAACCCTCATTTTGCCTGATAGGTGAGCATCTATTATTAGATCTTTGTAAGGTTCATCATCAATTCTAACTTTGAATTGCGCGTTCGGTAGAGGCTCAATTACGATGCCTGTTACCTCAATGATGTCTTCTTTGCCCATTAATATGCCCTTTTTAGTGTTTTTACTACAAAGCGGTAGGATTTTACACGATGTGATTAGTCGATGCAATAGAATTTTACATAAAAAATGTTAATTCTATAGCTCTGTTAAAATCTCCGCACCTGTTTGAGTTATCAGAACTGTGTTTTCGTACTGTACAGCTAGTGAATCATCATCTGTTACGATTGTCCAACCGTCGGATAATGTTTTTAATTCATGTGTACTTACTGCAAAAATTGGTTCTATAGCTATTGTCATTCCTGGTTTTAGTTGAGCTCCTCTTTCTCCATCATAGTAATTTAGTACTATTGGATCTTCGTGAAGACTTCTTCCAATTCCATGACCAGTTAAGTCGTATATTACTTTAAAATTTGCTTCATTGATAGTCTCTTCTATGGCTTTACTAATTTCACTTACTTTTTTTCCAGGTTTTGCTGCGTCTACTCCTTTATAGAAAGCTGTTTTTGCAGTTTCGATTAGTCTTTTTTTGAGTGGTGAAATTTCTCCAATTCCTATAGTTCGTGCTGCGTCTGTGTATAATCCATCAAGTATTACTCCACAATCTGCTGTAAAAAGATCTCCTTCTTTGAGAATTTCGTCATTTCTTGGAATTCCATGAACAATTACGCTATCAATTGCGGTACATAAGGTAGCAGGGTAGTTGTGAAATCCTTTAAAAGCTGGTTTTCCTCCCATTTTAATAATTAGCTCTTCTGCAAATATATCGAGTTCCTTTGTACTAACTCCAGCTTTTGCTTTATTACAAACCTCTTCTAAAACTGTGGCAAGAATTTTTCCTGCCTTTCTCATTATTTCTATTTCTTCCGGAGTTTTGATTGTGATTGCCATTAGTTTAGGACATTACTTTGTCGAGCGCTTCTAATGCAAGTATTTTTACTTCTTCAATTTGTGGTTCTCCGTCTATTATGATGAGTTTGTCTTTGTATAGTTCTATTGCTGGTTTTGTTTCGGTTTCAAAAGCGTTAAGTCTTGTTTCAATGGCGTCTGGTGTATCGTCTTTTCTAGTTTCAAGTGGATGACCATTTGGACAATTTTCCTCTTGGTAATCTGCTGGGTATACAGTTTTACATATATTACAAATTCTACGAGTTGTAAGACGCTTTAAAGCTGTTTCTTTGTTTATGTTGATCAGAACTGCTCTATAATTTCTGTTATGCTTTTCTAGTACTGCGTTTAAGGAATTTGCTTGTTCAATTTTTCTTGGAATTCCATCAAAAAGAATAGGGGAGTTTCCTTCCAGATTGTTCATGAAGTTTTCAACAATTTCCATTACTACTTCATTGGAAACAAGATGACCAGCCTCTATAATTGATTTAATTTTTCTTGCGAGTTCAGAATCTTCTTGAGCTAGCTTTCTTAGTTCTGCTCCTGTTTCAAAAATTTGCATTCCGTAATTTTCAGCGACGGTTTTTCCAAGTGTACCTTTACCCGCGCCTTGCATTCCAAAGAATATCAAATCCATAATTGAAGTTTTAGTAGAATTTTTTGTAGTCATGCATTACCAGCATGGCATTAATTTGACGAATCAATTCTAGTACTACACCTACGATGATGATGATACCAGCTCCTGATATTAGTAGAGTAACTGATCCTACGCTAGCTGAACTAAACACAAATTGTAGTAGTAGTGGCAGAATCGCTATTATTCCAAGGAAGAATGATCCGAATAGTGTTAGTCTGTTTGAAATGTGTTGTAAGTAATCTGTAGTTTGTTTTCCAGGTCTGATCCCAGGGATGTATCCTCCTCTTTTTTGGATGCTGTCTGCGATTTCATCTGGATTGAATGTTATAGACACATAAAAGAATGTGAATGCTACTACAAGTAAGAAGTAAAATACTAGGTAGCTGAAATTGTTTGGTGAAAATAATGTAGTTAATGTGCTTCCGAAATCTTGTAACCATTGTGAGTTTGCGTTTACTAGGAATTGAGCCAAGATACCAGGGAAACTCATTAGTGCTACTGCAAAGATGATAGGGATCATTCCAGCTTGGTTGATACGAATTGGTAAGAATGATTGACCATTTTTGCCTTTTACACCATGTCCTGCGTAAGTAACTGGAACACGTCTTTGACCTTCATTTACAAGTACAACTATTACCATCAATATGATTGTTAATAGTACTATTGCAATGAATGGGATAAGTCTTGATTCGTCGTTTTGAGCTAAAAATAAGTTTTGTCCAATTGTTGCAGGAATTTGAGAGATGATACTTGCGAAAATTATCATTGAAATTCCATTTCCAACTCCATTTTCTGTGATCTGTTCACCAAGCCATACAAGTAAAACTGTACCTGCTGAGATGCTTAACATTACTGGTAGCATTACTGCTGGGTCGCTTGTAGAACTTAAAATTGGTAATTGTGCTTGAGAGTTTAGCAATAAAATCATTCCATATGATTGCAAGAAAGCTAAAGGAAATGTAAGCCATCTAGTCCATGTGTTGATTTTTCTTCTACCACTTTCTCCTTCCTTTGAAAGACTTTCAAGTTTTGGAGATATAACAGTTAATAACTGCATTATGATAGATGCATTGATGTATGGAGAAATTCCCATTAATACGATTGAGAAATTTTCAGAAGAACCTCCTGTAAGTAAACTAAATACTTGTAGAAGTTCGTTTCTGTTTTGGATAGCTTTTAAGGCTTCCATATCTGCTCCTGGAACAGTGATATGGGCAATGAATCTATAAGCTAAGATCATTAAAATTGTGAATCCAATTCTGTTTCTTAAATCTTTTGAATTCCAGATTTGTTTTACGTATGTAAGCATTGATGAGAGGGTTTATTCTTCTGTTTTTTTAGCTTTTGGAGCTTGTTTTTTTACAGGCTCACGTTTTTCGCTAACAGTAACACTTCCTTTTTTAGCTTCAACTTTCTCTACAGCTTTTGTAGAAGCAGAATCAACTATAATAGTTAGTTTTTTCTCGATTTCACCTTGTGAAAGAAGTTTTACTGGTTTAGTTTTTTTAGAAACTAGATTTTTTTCCAGTAGTGCTTTTAGATCAACTGTTGCACCTTCTTCAAAGATATTGAGTGCACCAACATTTACTACTTGAAATTCAACATGATTTGGGTTTTTGAATCCTTTTAGTTTAGGCATCTTTCTTAGGTATGGAGTTTGTCCTCCTTCGAAACCAGGACGTCTTCTACCTCCTGCACGAGCTGATTGACCTTTCATACCACGACAACTGAATGTACCGTGACCTGATCCATTACCACGTCCAACACGTTTTGCTTGTTTTCTACCGTTTTTTGATTTTAATTCTAGTAATTGTGACATGATATTTAGTTAGATTCTTCTTAATTATTTAGTAGTTTTTTTTGCTACTGGCTTTTTTGGAGCCTTTGCTTCTTCAGCTTTTTTTGGAGCTGCAGGTGTAGCTTTTACTTCATTTTTCTTTTTAGCCTTTGCCACCATTCTTGGTGTTTCTCTTAGTCTTTTTAGAGCTTCGAATGTTGCTTTAGTATTATTTACTTTGTTTGTTGTTCCGTATGATTTACTTAAAATATCTTTTACACCAGCTAATTCAAGTACTTTACGTATTGTTCCTCCAGCGATAATACCTGTACCAGGCGCTGCTGGCATAAGGAAAATGTTTGAAGATTTTAGCTTAATTTTAATGTCGTGGGGGATAGTAGAACCGTCTAGTATAACTGTTGCCATGTCTTTTTTAGCTTTTGCTATTCCTTTTTGGATAGCTCCTGTTACTTCGTGTGATTTACCAATTCCAATACCAACTTTACCTTTTTTGTTACCAATCGCTACTGTTGCACGGAATCTTAGTCTTCTACCACCTTTTACTACTTTAGTAACTCGGTCGATTTGAATAACTTGTTCGTCGAATTCTTTTACTTCTTTTTTAAATCCTCCTTTTGAGTGTGCTGGTTTTGACATGAATATTTTAAGTTATTAGAATTTAAGTCCGCCTTCTCGTGCGCCCTCTGCTAGAGCTTTCACGCGACCGTGATATTTGTAGCCGTTTCTATCGAATACAACTTCTGTAATTTTTAGCTCTTGTGCTTTTTTTGCTATCTCAGTTCCAACCACTTTTGCTTTTTCAACCTTAGTTCCAGTTTTAGCTTTCATATCTGAACAGCTAACTAGTACTTTTCCAGTAGTATCGTCAACAACTTGTGCATAGTTATTTGCTAAGCTGCGGAATACAACTAGTCTTGGTTTTGCTTGAGTACCGCTAATTTTAGCGCGTATTCTGTGGTGTCTTCTTTTTCTTAATTCTTCTTTTTTAGTTGGCATGATTTTAAGTTATTTGTGATTATTTACCAGCTGACTTACCTGCTTTTCTGGCAACTATTTCATCTGCGTATTTAATACCTTTTCCTTTGTATGGTTCAGGTTTTTTGTATCCTCTCACTTTTGCGGCTTCTTCTCCAACCTTTTGTTTATCTATACCTCTTACGATAATTACATTTTTTTGATCTGGGTGCATTTCAAACTCTACTCCATCTACAGCTTTGTGTTCAATTGGGTGTGAAAAACCAAGACTTAATGTAATGGTTTGTTTTGCTGCAGTAGCTCTGTAACCAACTCCGATGATTTCTAGTTTCTTTTCAAATCCTTTAGAAACTCCTTCAACCATTCCGTTGATAAGACTTCTTGTAAGTCCGTGAAGTGCACGGCATTCTTTAGAATCATCTTCACGATTTACGATAATTTCGTTTTCAACATGAGAGATGCTTACTTTAGGGTGAAAAGATTTAGTTAGTTCACCTTTAGGACCTTTAACGGTTAAAGTATTTCCTTCGATTTTTACTTCTACCCCGTTTGGTACTACAACTGGTTGTTTTCCGATTCGTGACATTTTAATTTATTTAGAATATTTCACATATTACTTCGCCCCCAAGCTTTTGTTTTTTAGCATCATAGTTACACATGATACCTTTTGGTGTGGAAAGGATTCTAAATCCTAGACCACTTTTTATAGATTTTAGTTCATCTGATTTAACATAGATTCTTTGACCAGGCTTACTTACTCTTTTTAGAGTAACATCAGATCTGTCTTCTTTTAACACTACTTCGATGATTTTGAATGATTCTCCTTTTTCAATTTTGAAGTCTTCAATTACACCTTTAGATTTCATCACTTTTAGGATGTTCTCTTTTATAGTTGAGTAAGGAACAGTCACAGTTTGGTGATGTGCTCTTGATGCGTTTCTAATTCTTGTTAGCAAGTCTGCTATTGGGTCTGTGTGCATTTTAGTGTGTTATTATTTTTACCAAGATGATTTTGTAACTCCCATAATCTTTCCTTCGCTGGCAAGTTCACGGAAACAAATTCTACAGATGGCAAATTTTCTCATATATCCGTGGATTCTACCACATTTCTCACATCTGTTATAGACACGAGTGGAAAGAGTTACTTTTGTACCTGCTTTGTGTTGTCTTGCAGCGCGTTCTTTTTGCCTTCTATTTTTTACGAGTAGTGCTGTTCTAGCCATTATGATAGTTTGTTACTTTGTTTTAAATGGGAATCCTAGTGATTTTAGTAGTTCATAACCTTCCTCATCATTTTTTGCTGTGGTAGTTATGCTTACTTCTACACCGTGTAATTTCATTACATCGTCAGGACTAATTTCAGGGAATACTGTGTGTTCCTTGAATCCTACATTGTAGTTACCGTTTCCGTCGAATGACTTTGGGGAAATACCACGGAAATCTCTTACACGAGGGAATACTATATTTACTAATTTGTTGATGAAGTCATACATTCTTTGTCCTCTTAGTGTTACTGTAACACCTACTGGATTATCTTCACGAAGTTTAAAGTTTGAAATCGCTTTTTTAGCTTTTGCAACTACAGGTTTTTGACCTGTAATTTTAGCAATGTTTTCAACAACGTTGTCGAAGTCTTTACCATGAGTCTTAATATATGTACCAATACCTACATTGATTGTTACTTTTTTAAGTTTAGGCATAGCCATATCATTCTTGATTCCTAGAGTCTTCTTTAGTTCAGGAAGAATTTCAGAATTGAATCTTGTTTTTAGATCTGCTGATTGTGTAGTTGTTTTAGACATTTTCTTTACTTAGTTTAGCTATTCTTTGTTTTTTACCTTTCTCAGTTGTTGTATAACCGATACGGGTTCTTTTTTTAGTTTTAGGATCTATAAGCATTGCGTTTGATGCAGATAGGGGAGCTTCGTACTGAATCTTCTCACCTGCTTTCTCAGCAGTCTTTTTGATATGTTTTGTACGTAGGTTAATCTTTTCTACCACAACTTTATTCTGTTTCCTAAGGATTTTTATAATTTTCCCAGTTTTGTTCTTGTCCTTGCCTGCAATGATTACGACTTCGTCGTTTAATTTGAATTTCATGTTTACTTATTTTTATAGAACTTCTGGAGCTAGGGAAATAATTTTTTGATAACCACGATCTCTTAGTTCACGCGCTACAGGACCGAATACACGAGTTCCTTTAGGTTGTTTATCGTTGTTTACAATTACTACTGCGTTTTCGTCGAATTTAATTGATGATCCGTCTTTTCTGTTAAACTCTTTTACTTGTCTAACCACTACAGCCTTTTCTACTGATTTTTTCTTTACTACACCTTTTGGTCCAGCTTCTTTTACAGCTACTACGATGATATCTCCAAGACGTGCATAACGTCTCTTTGAACCTCCTAGCACTTTGATACACTGTACAGTTTTTGCACCAGTATTATCGGCTACCTTTAACATTGTTTGTGGTTGTATCATGATTATTTAGATTCAGGTTTTATTAATGTCCACTTTTTTAGTTTACTAATCGGTCTTGATTCATAGATAGTGATATCTTGTCCGATTTCAAATTGAGTGTTTTCAGGATTGTGAGCATGAAATTTCTTAGAAACTCTATATCTCTTTTTATATTTAGGATGGTTTTCGTAAGTGTGTACTGTTACCACTACTGTTTTATCCTGTTTCTGACTTGTTACTATTCCTTTTTTTGATTTAATCATTTTTTTGATTAATTAGTGTTTTAATGCGAGCAACTTGAGCTTTGTGTCTATCAATTTCGTGTGAACTCTTTGATTGACCTGACTTCACTTCAAATTTAATTTTGAATAGTGATTCTTGAGCTTTTATTAACTCAGCGTTAAGTTTGCTTTTATCTAATTGTTTTAGTTCTTCTAATGTCATATTTATTCGTTAATGTCAATGAATTTACATTTTACTGGCAGTTTGTGAGCTGCAAGTCTCATAGCTTCTTTTGCGATTGAAGGGTCTACACCTTCCATTTCAAATATTACTCTTCCTGGTCTTACTGTAGCTACAAAGTGGTCCGGAGCACCTTTACCAGATCCCATCGGTACTTCTGAAGCTTTTCTCGTAATTGGTTTGTGTGGGAAAATGTTGATCCAGATCTTACCTCCACGTTTTACATATCTTGTCATTGCACGACGTGCAGCTTCGATTTGTCTTGAAGTGATTTCACCAGCACTTTGAGCTTTTAAACCAAATGTTCCAAAGCTAACTTTGCTTCCACGGTAATCTAGGCCTTTTAGGGCCGATCTGTCTCTAAAGACTTTCCTATATTTTTGCTTTCTTGGTTGTAACATTATGATTGTTTAATTTCTTCAATTTGTTGTGCCAATTTGGCCATTAGATCTTTTTTGAATACTTCTCCTCTGTAGATCCATACTTTGATTCCAATCTTACCGTATGGTGTTGAGGCTGCAAGCGATGCGTAGTCTATATCTGCACGGAAAGTATGTAAAGGGATCTTTCCTTTACTGAAGAATTCACCACGAGAGATTTCTACTCCGTTTAGCCTTCCTCCTAAGTAAATCTTAACTCCTCCTGCACCAGCTTCCATAATTTTTTCAATGGCCATTTTAGCTGCACGACGGTAAGAAATACGTTTTTCTACTTGTCTTGCTATAGATTCTGCAACGATATAAGCATCTAGCATTGGTTTTTTAATCTCTTTGATGTTGATTGCGAAATGTTGGTTGAATCTCTTTGATAATGAATCTTTTAATTTCTCAATTGATTCACCACCTCTACCGATAATTAATCCAGGCTTTGATGTATGTATATTTATAACAACTTTTCCTTGAGTACGCATGATTTCAATTTTTGACATACCCTCAGCTTCTTTTAGAAGGTCTCTGATTTCTTGTTCAATTTTAAGATCTTCGTGGAATAGCTTTTTATATTGACGTTTGTCAGCATACCATTTTGAATCCCAATCTTGCGTGATTCCTATTCTAATTACTTTTGGGTTTACCTTTTGTCCCATGATAGTTGTTAGTTATTTGTTGTTTCAGATGCCTCAGTTTTATCTTCGGCTTTTTTAGTTTTAGGTTGAGCTATTGCTTCTACACTTACTGTAATATGTGATGTTCTCTTTAGAATTGCGTGAGATCTTCCTTTTGATACAGCATTACCTCTCTTGTAAGTTGGACCTTCTGTTACAATAATTTCTTTAATGTATAGTCCATTCTTTTTCTGTTTGAAGTTGTTAACCGCATTTGCAGCTGCTGATTCAATCAGTTTTCTAAGAATAGGTGCTGTTCTCTTAGGAGTAAATCTTAGAATATTTACTGCATCTTCCACTTTCTTGTTACGAACTAAGTCTGCAACAAGGTTAGCTTTTTTCGGAGAAATTCTGATTTGTTTTAAGTATGCTTTCATGATTTATTATTTAGCTAGTTTACCTCCGTGGCCTTTAAAGATTCTCGTAGGGGAGAATTCTCCAAGTTTATGACCAACCATATTTTCTGTTACAAACACAGGGATGAATTGCTTTCCGTTGTGAACTGCGAAGGTGTGACCTACGAATTCTGGTGCAATACATGATTGACGCGCCCAAGTTTTAATTGGCTTTTTTTGTCCACTTTCATCGAGTCTGTCCACTTTTTTTACAAGCTTTGGATCAACGTAAGGCCCTTTTTTTGAACTTCTAGACATGGTAATTAGTTATTATTTTCGACGTCTATCTTTGACGATCATATTGTTAGTATATTTTCTTTTTCTAGTTTTGAATCCTAGAGCAGGTAGACCCCATGGCGTTTTTGGATGCTTCAAACCGATTGGTGATCCACCTTCTCCACCTCCGTGTGGATGGTCTACCGGGTTCATAGCTTTACCTCTAACTTGTGGTCTTTTACCCATGTGTCTCTTTCTTCCAGCTTTTCCGATTTTAATATTGCTGTGTTCGATATTACTTACAGTTCCAATAGTTGCATAACATTTTTTACTCACTAATCTGATTTCACCTGATGGCATTTGAATTTGTGCAAGTCTTCCTTCTAGTGAAACTAGTTTTACAGATGATCCAGCACTTCTAGCCATTTGACCACCTTTTCCTTCGTGTAGCTCTACATTGTAGATGCTATAACCAACAGGAACATTTTTGATCAACATGCGATTACCGTCTTGTACTTCTGTTTTGGCATTTGTCATGATAACTTGTCCAACCTTTATTCCAGCCGGTGCAAGATGATATCTCTTTTCTCCATCCACATATTGTACAAGCATAATATATGCTGTTCTATTTGGATCGTATTCTACAGCTGTTACTTTTCCTTCAATACCCATTTTATCTGTGCGTTTGAAGTCCACCATTCTGTAGATCTTTTTTGCCCCACCACCTCTGTGTCTTACAGTAATTCTTCCAAGATTATTGCGTCCAGAATTTTTTACAATACGCACTGTTAAGCTTTTCTCTGGAGTTGTTTTTGTAATCTCCTCGAATGAAGCTATGCTCATGTGTCTTCTACTCGGCGTTGTTGGTTTAAATTTCTTTAATGCCATGGTTATTTTTTAGTTTCTTTTACTTTTAGTGGATCAATTGTTTTTTTAGCTTTCAATGTTACGATCGCTTTTTTTGTTACTTGTCTCTTTGTAATTTCTCTACCTCTTCCTACAAGTCTAGTTTTCTTTGGAAGGATAGAAATTGTTACCTTATCAACATCAGCTCCGTAAATTTCTTTTACAGCATTCTTGATGTCAATTTTTGTAGCATCTCTTCTCACTTCAAAGCTATATTGACCTCCATTTTGGAGCATAGAACTTTTCTCTGTAAGAATTGGTCTGATTATTGTTGAGTATGTTTTCATATTATTTAGCGAAAGTTTCTTTTAGTTTATTGATAGACTCTTCAAACAATAGAATTGTTCTGTATTTTTGCAAATCATGAATGTTTAAATAGTTTGCAAGAATAGTCTTAGCGTTTGAAAGGTTAGAACTTGATTTTTGTACCACCATGTCTTTCTCAGGGATAACTACTAGAACATTTCTTGTAATAGGTAGTTTTTGAATTAGCGCTGCAAAATCTTTAGTTTTTGGAGAATCTAATTTGTACCCTTCTAATGCGATGATTTGATTTTCAGTTGCCTTTAGAGATAGTGCTGAAAGCAAAGCTTTTCTTCTTTGTTTCTTTGGCATATCTTTTTCGTAATTTCTTTCGTTTGTTGGACCAAATACTACACCACCACCTCTCATATGAGGAGCACGGATAGTACCTTGACGCGCATTACCAGTACCTTTTTGTTTAAACGGTTTTCTTCCACCACCTCTAATTTCTCCACGAGTTTTACTGTGCGCTGTAGAAAGACGTTTGTTTGCCAATTGTCTTACTAAAGCTTGGTGAACTAAATCTTTGTTGAATGGAATTTCAAACAATTCTTTTGGTAGCTCCAATTGACCTTTCTTTTCACCTTTCTGTGTATATAGATCTACTTTCATGTTATTTAGTTCTGATAATGATTAATCCGCCATTTGGACCTGGAACTGCGCCTTTTAAAGCTATTAAGTTCTTTGATGGGTCTAGGTGGGCAATTTTTACTTTTCTTACTGTTACTTGATCAGTACCCATGTGACCTGGCATTTTTTTACCTTTAGCAACTCTACCAGGCTTCGCACAAGCACCTACTGAACCAGGTTCTCTGTGGTGATGTGAACCGTGAGATTCTGGACCACGTGAGAAATTGTGTCTCTTGATTACACCTTGGAAACCTTTACCTTTTGATATTGCAGTAATTTTTACTGTTGCTAGCTCAAGGAAGTTTTCAAGTGTTACTTTATCTCCTTTTTTGTATTCTGTGTCATTTAAAGTTCTAAATTCTCTTACATATCTAAATTTTTTCGTCTTTGTTGGCTTTTTTAATTCAGAAAAGCCCAGGACTATCGCCGGATATCCATCTTTGTCTACTGTTTTCACTTGTGTGATTTCATTTGGTGGACATTCCACAACAGTGACAGGGATCACGCGACCATCATCTTGAATCAGACGAGTCATACCTACTTTTTTTCCGAGTATTCCTGACATAATAATATTTTTTGGTTGATTGGTTATACGTATCTGGGTTGATTTCTCGGCGAAACCTCACCAGCTTTGATAACATGCATGTCAAAATGCCGTTAGAATATACAGATCGAGAGTTGGGTAGTCAATAGAAAATGATCTTTTTATACTAAACCGAAAGTCTTTCCAATAAAAGCGGCATACAAAAGCACTAAAGTGAAGCCTTCCCATTGAGAAATTTGCTTATCCATGGTAGTGAAAATGAATAAGATGGTTGTTAATGTGAGCATTGGTATAGTGAATGTGATCATTTGTTCTGGAATTTCTAATGTGTGTATAAGCGCTGGTATGCTGGTTACGGCTAGTGCATTAAAAATGTTAGATCCAAGTACATTTCCTACTGCAATATCTGCTTTTCCTTTTTTTGCTGCACTAACTGATACTATTAGTTCTGGCAGGGAAGTTCCAAGTGCAATTGCTGATACGGCGATGATTTCTGTAGCGATGTTGAATATCTTTGACAATTCAATAACAGACATGATTGTAAAATCCGCAGAAAAATAAAGTAGTATACCTGATGCTATTAGAATTGCTGGTTCTTTGAGGCTTAATTTTTCTTTTTTTAGCTCTTCAATATTTTTTGCTATTGGTTTTTCTATTTGTCTATGAGATTTAATGTTGTATACGATGTAGGTAATCAAGGCTAATAGGGGAATTATTGATTCTAGGGCTCCAATTTTCCCATCTAGTGTCATTATGTATAGGAGGATTGTTGATCCTAGCACTAATGGTAGATCTATATTTATTATGTCTTTATTGATTTTGATGGTTTTTCCTGCGATTGCTGCTGCTCCTAGTACTAAAAGAATATTTGCAATATTTGATCCTACTACGTTTCCTATTACGATTTCTGAATGGTTTTGAAGTACTGATGAAATTGATGTTACGATTTCTGGTAGGGAAGTGCCGAATGCTACTATGGTTACTCCAATTACAAATGGGGACATTTTAAAATGAAGTCCCACTTTTTCTGCGGCGTTTGTAAAGTAGTCTGCTGATTTTAGCACTACTACTAGTGAAATGATAAATAGTGCTGACCATTGAAGTATGTCCATTTTTGAATGAGTTAAGGTGTGGCTAGATTAACATGAGGTATAAAAAAAGTCACCTTTTGGGGTGACTTTTTGGTGTTTGTTGGGTGTTGATCGCAAAACTCGCTACTTTACTCTTGAAGCATTTTGATTTCGATTTGTACTCCGGCCGGTAGGCTTAAGTTTGAAAGAGACTCAATTGTTTTTGGAGTTGTTTCACGGATGTCGATAAGACGAACGTGTGTTCTCATTTCGAATTGTTCTCTTGATGTTTTGTGTACGAAAGTTGATTTGTTTACAGTGAATTTTTCTACTTTTGTAGGTAGGGGGATTGGTCCTGCTATGATTGCACCTGTTCTTTCAGCAGTTTCGATGATTAGTTTTGATGTTTCATCGATAACTTTGTGATCGAAAGATTTGATTTTGATACGAATTTTTTGTTTACCAGCCATATTGTTTGGATTAAAAAATAACCGAGATTAATTGTACAGCTCGGTTTTATTTAAAAAACTTTTTGGAATTTATACCGGCTGTCCCGCGGGATGCGAGTGATCTTCCAATAGCGGTAGATCAATTTTGTATGACCTTTATAGAGATTTTTAGTTGCTATGTCAATATTTCTTTGGTAGGGTTTTTTCTTAATTATTTAAACAATTTTAAAATGGAAAATAATAGTGGTAATGCTGAACGTGTGCGACCTAGCGCTTCTATCTCTCATAACTTAACTACTTTAGGTAGCATGAGGAAAGCTGTTGAAAATATTGATAGAGAAGTTTTGGTTCAGCTTGCAGATTTTTTGAATAAGCTTGTTGGATCTCCTTTAAATGGTGGAGATTGGAATATTAGTGGGTATCGTTGTGATGGAGAAGTGTTATCCATAATGCTTCCTGATCCTCTTTCTAGAGTGGCTGATGGTGGTATGCTTGCCGCTGCCTTTGCAGCTTATCCTGAAATTCTGAGCTTTAGTTCTGAAATGGGTTTAAATGTTGTTAAAGTTCGTGTTGCTGATGTTGAAAGAGTTTTAATACCTAAAGTTGATGGTGAAGTTCAAGACATTAAAGGGTCTGTTGGTAGTGCTTTGGGGGAAGTTGGTTTTGAAGGTTTGTATTAATTTTGTATAAATAAAAAAGCCGAGATTTTTGATCTCGGCTTTTTTGAATTGTGTTTGTTTACTATTGAAGGATCTTAGCAACAACTCCGGCACCTACTGTTCTACCACCTTCACGGATAGCGAAACGTGTACCTTCTTCTAGGGCGATTGGACATCCTAGTGTAACTGTCATTTTAACGTTATCACCAGGCATTACCATTTCTACGTCAGCTGGAAGTTCGATGTCTCCAGTTACGTCAGTAGTTCTGATGTAGAATTGAGGTTTGTAACCTTTGAAGAATGGAGTATGACGACCACCTTCATCTTTGTTTAGGATATAAACTTCACATTCAAATTTTGTATGTGGAGTAATGCTTCCTGGTTTAGCTAGAACTTGTCCACGTTCGATTTCTTCACGTTCAATACCTCTTATAAGTAGACCAACGTTGTCACCAGCTTGTCCTTGATCAAGAAGTTTCTTGAACATTTCAACACCAGTTACTACAACTTTTCTAGTATCTTTAACACCAACGATTTCGATTTCATCATTTACTTTGATGATACCTTGTTCGATTTTACCAGTTGCAACAGTTCCACGACCTTTGATAGAGAATACGTCCTCTACAGGCATTAGGAAAGGTTTGTCTAGTTCACGTTGTGGATCAGGGATGTAAGAATCTAGAGCGTTTAATAGTTCAACGATTTTTTCTTCGTAAGCTGCGTCACCTTCTAGAGCTTTAAGAGCTGAACCGTGGATAACTGGAGTGTCATCACCAGGGAACTCGTATTTGTTTAGAAGTTCACGTACTTCCATTTCTGAAAGTTCAGCGATATCTGGATCAGCCATATCCATTTTGTTCATGAATACAACGATGTAAGGTACGTTTACTTGTCTTGCAAGAAGGATATGTTCACGTGTTTGTGGCATAGGTCCGTCTGCAGCAGATACTACTAGGATGGCACCATCCATTTGAGCTGCACCAGTGATCATGTTTTTTACGTAATCGGCATGTCCTGGACAGTCAACGTGAGCGTAGTGACGTTTTTCTGTTTCGTACTCTTGGTGAGAAGTAGAGATAGTGATACCTCTAGCTCTTTCTTCAGGAGCGTTGTCGATATTTTCGAAAGCGATTGCTTTGTTTGTACCACCGAATTTTTTAGCTGCAACTGTGGTGATAGCAGCAGTCAATGTAGTTTTACCGTGATCTACGTGACCAATAGTTCCTACATTAACGTGGACCTTACTACGGTCGAATTTTCCATCTGCCATGTTAATTGATTAAGATTTATAATGATTATAAGCGCGGGAATATTATATCAAATATTTGCCCCTTGCAAGGTTAAATAGTTTGTTAAGCTGCTGTTCTTTTTGCGATGATTTCGTCTGCTACATTTTTAGGTACTGCTGAGTAATGACCGAATTCCATGCTGTAATTACCACGACCTTGTGTCATTGAACGAAGGTCTGTTGCGTAACCAAACATGGCAGCTAGTGGGATTTGAGATTTAATATATTTGATTAGACCTCTGTCTCCTGATTCTAGGATTTGTCCACGTCTTGAGTTGATATCTCCCATTACATCTCCGAAGTAATCTTCTGGAACTGTAACTTCTACATCCATGATTGGTTCAAGGATTGCTGGGTTAGCTTTTTTAACAGCATTTTGGAAACAGATTGAACCTGCAATTTTGAAGGCCATTTCAGATGAATCCACATCATGGTATGAACCGTCATATAGCTCTGCTTTTAGATCTACAAGTGGGTAACCAGCAATAACACCTTTTGTCATCGCTTCTTGGATACCTTTATCTACAGCTGGGATATACTCTCTAGGGATTTTACCTCCAGTAATTGAGTTGATGAATTCATATCCTTTGCCTGGTTCTTGTGGGCCAACTCTCAAATGAACGTGACCATATTGTCCACGACCACCAGATTGTTTTGCGTACTTTTCTTCCATAGTTACTTCTGTAGTAATCGTTTCTCTATAAGCAACTTGTGGAGCACCAATGTTGGCTTCAACTTTAAACTCTCTTCTCATACGATCAACGATGATATCAAGGTGAAGCTCACCCATACCAGCGATGATAGTTTGACCAGTTTCTTCGTCAGTATTTACACGGAAAGTAGGATCTTCTTGTGCAAGTTTTTGCAGCGCGAATCCCATTTTTTCTTGGTCTCCTTTTGTTTTAGGCTCAACCGCGATACGAATTACCGGTTCTGGGAATGACATTGATTCTAGAATGATTGGGCTTTCTGGTGCACATAATGTGTTACCAGTTGTTGTGTTTTTAAGACCTACAATGGCAGCGATATCTCCGGCTTGTACTGATTTGATTTCTTCACGTGAGTTAGCGTGCATTTGTAGTAAACGTCCAACACGCTCTTTGTTTCCTGTTGATGCGTTGATGATGTAACTTCCTGACTCAAGTTTTCCTGAGTAAACACGGAAGTAACAAAGACTTCCTACGAATGGGTCAGTAGCAATTTTGAATGCTAGAGCAGAGAATGGTTGATTGTTATCTGCTTTACGAGCGATTTGTACAGTTTCGTCGTCTGGATCTGTACCGATAATTTCTGGTACATCCATAGGACTTGGTAGGTATGCACAAACTGCATTTAACATAAGTTGTACACCCATGTTTTGTAGAGCTGTACCACACATTACTGGGTAAATTTTACTTTTAATTGTTGCGTGTCTGATTCCAGCTTTTAATTCCTCTACAGAAATTTCTTCATCTGCTAGGAATTTTTCCATTAGGTTTTCGTCGTGTTCAGAAACTTTTTCTACAAGAATAGCTCTGTATTCTTCCATTTGTCCTTTCATATCTTCTGGTACTGGGATTTCTACAACTTTTTCTCCAGCTGGTCCTTCAAATGTGAAAGCTTTTCTTTCCACTAGATCAACCACACCTGAAAATTCTCTTTCTGCACCGATAGGTAGTTGAATTGCTACAGCGTCTGGAGTTAGTCTTGTATGGATAGATTTTAGTGACATGTAGAAGTCTGCACCCATTTTGTCCATTTTATTTACAAATGCACAACGAGGTACGTCGTATTTATCTGCTTGTCTCCAAACTGTTTCTGATTGTGGTTCTACACCCATCGCTCCGTCGAAGATTGCAACACCTCCATCTAGTACACGAAGTGAACGCTCTACTTCAACAGTAAAGTCTACGTGTCCTGGAGTATCGATGATGTTGATTCTGTGATTAACACCTTTTGGATCTGTCCAGCTACATGTTGTTGCGGCTGATGTGATTGTGATACCTCTTTCCTTTTCTTGTTCCATCCAGTCCATTTGTGATTCACCTGAGTGAGTTTCACCAATTTTGTGAGTGATACCTGTATAAAAAAGAATACGCTCTGTTACTGTTGTCTTACCCGCATCGATGTGAGCGATGATACCGATATTACGCAGGAGGTTTAAATCTTCAGCCATTTGTTATTTATTAATTGGATATAAAACAAGTCGTCCTTGATTAGACGCCGCCAGTATTATAGGGAGGGGAGGGTAAAAGTCAAGGTGATCAAAAAAGCCCGCCTTAGGCGGGCTGACTTTTTTCTTAATGCTTTTAGTATCTTGCTAAATGGGCAAATGCTCTGTTGGCTTGTGCCATTCTGTGAGTGTCTTCTTTTTTCTTGATTGCGTTTCCTTGTTCGTTTGCAGCGTCTATAAGTTCGTTAGCAAGTTTTTGAGACATGTTTGAACCTTTTTTAGAACGAGCCGCGTCTAGTATCCAACGGAAAGCTAAAGCGTTTTGTCTTTTTGGTTTTACTTCCATTGGAATTTGGTAAACAGCTCCACCAATTCTTTTAGCTTTTACTTCAACTGAAGGTTTAACATTTTCTAGAGCAGTTTTGAAAACGTTTTCTGGATCACCAGATGTTTTTTTACTGATAGTTTTTAGACATTCATTGAAGATTCTACGAGCTGTGGATTTTTTTCCATGCAGCATGATGTAGTTGATAAACTTCTCCTGTACAGGTGAAGAGTTTTCAGGAATGTGCTGTGCGTATTGGTTTTGCGTTGTCATATTGTTTAAGCTTTTTTAGGTTTTTTAGCTCCGTATTTAGAACGAGCTTGCATTCTCTTTTGTACGCCTTGCGTATCTAGAGTTCCACGAACGATGTGGTAACGTACACCCGGAAGATCTTTTACTCTTCCTCCACGGATAGTTACAACTGAGTGTTCTTGTAGGTTATGACCTTCTCCTCCGATATAAGCGTTAACTTCAGTACCGTTTGTTAGTCTTACTCTCGCAACTTTACGAAGCGCTGAGTTAGGCTTTTTAGGAGTCATAGTTTTAACCTGTGTACAAACACCACGTTTTTGTGGGCAGTTAAGTCCTACGGCTTTATTCTGTAGATGGTTGAAAGTGAATTGAAGTGCAGGAGATTTGCTCTTCTTTACAGCTTTCGTCCTTCCTTTTCTAATTAGTTGATTTACTGTTGGCATAGTGCGGCTAATTTATAGCAAGTTTTTATTGAAATCAAGTGAAAATTTATATAATAGGTAATTCCTTCACTTTTTCTACAGCTGCTTCAGCAACTTCTACTCTTTCTACAGAGTCTTGAGTCCCTTCTACATCATGTATTTTTCTGAATGTTTCACCGGCAGGAATTAGTTTTCCGATGATAACGTTTTCTTTAAGACCAATTAAGTTATCCATCTTATTTGTAGTTGATGCTTCAACCAACACACGGATTGTTTCTTGGAATGATGCAGCTGAAAGCCAGCTATCTGTGTGTAGGGCTACTCTTGTAAGACCAAGTAGTAATCTTTCACCTTTGGCATGTTTTTTAACTGCTGAATTTGCTTTGTTGAATCTGATGATGTCGCTAATTTCTCCTGGTAGGAAGTCTGTATCACCACTTTCAACGATTCTTATCTTAGAAAGCATTTGTCTTGCAACGATTTCAATATGTTTATCGTTGATACTTTGACCTTGAGAAGCATAGATGCTTTGTACCTCAGTAACGATGTATTTTTGTACAGTGTATGTGTTTGTAAGGTGCATCAATTGTTTTAGATCTAAGTGGCCGTTTGTTAGAGGTTGCCCTTTAGATACGGCTTGTTTATCTTTGATCTTAACAGTTCTTCCCATTGGGATGCGGTATTCTTTAGTTACTGCACCGTCTGTGTGGATAGTAATAGTTTCTTCTGTAACTTCTTTTACGATTCCGTCTTCTAATGCTTTAATTGTTCCTTTTTGGTCTTCTGACTTAGCAATTACCATTTTAGCTCTTACTTTGTCATTTACTTTTACTGTTGGAACCATATCTGCAAGGATTGTGTAAACACTTTCTACAGGTTCGTTTGAAGTTACATGGATTTCTACTTGTTTGCCTTTTTGTTTGATGCGAGCGATACCGTCTACTTCTGAAAGAGTTGCTGGACTTTTTGGTGTACGAGCTTCAAATAACTCTTCTACACGCGTTAGACCTTGTGTGATGTCTGAACCTTCGGCAACACCTCCCATGTGGAAAGTACGCATTGTTAGCTGTGTACCTGGCTCACCGATACTTTGAGCGGCAATAATACCAACTGCTGTACCGATTTGTACTTCTTTGTTTGTACCAAGATCTTTACCGTAACATTTGATACAAATTCCTCCTTCTGTAAGACAAGTTAGTACTGAGCTTACACTTACTTCGCTAACATCATTTTCAAGAATTGCTTCGATTGTCTCTTTTTCAATAATTTCTCCACTCTTAGCGATTGTTTTGCCATTTGCTTTGATATCTTCTCCAAGTGTACGTCCGTAAATTCTTGTTTCAAATTTTTCACCAATGATTTCAGACTCTTCAAGAGTGATTTTGTGGAATTCTTTTGATCCACAATCTACTTCGCGGATTACTGTGTCTTGGTTTGAATCTACAAGACGACGAGTTAAGTATCCGGCTTCAGCAGTTTTTAGGGCTGTATCTGATTTACCTTTACGTCCTCCATGAGTAGCAATGAAGTATTCCAAGATAGTAAATCCTTCTTTAAGGTTAGATTTAATTGGAAGTTCGATTGTTTTACCAGCTGGATTAGCTACTAGACCTTTGATACCGCATAGCTGAGTAATTTGTCCCCAGTTACCACGGGCACCTGAGTCGATCATGTAGTAGATATTGTTGTTGTGATCTACTGATTCGATCATTTTTGTTGTAATCTCAGATTTAGTTTTAGACCAGATCTTAATTGTATGGTTGTATCTTTCATCATCAGTGATTAAACCTTTCCAGAATTGGTTGTTGATTTGTTTTACAACTTCAGAGGCGTCATCAATAATCTTTGTTTTGATTGCAGGAACCTTCATGTCTTCTTGAGCAATACTGATTCCTGATTTTGTTGCAAATTTGAATCCGATATCTTTTAGGTTGTCAGCTAGTATACTTGTGGCTTTTTCACTTACGTTTTCGTAACATTCTGTAACGATGTTGCTTAATTGTTTTTTGCCAATACTTTCGTTGTAGTATGGTAGACCTTCTGGAAGGAAACTGTTGAAGATTAAACGTCCAACTGTTGTTTCTAGAATTTCACCGTTTGTCCATCTAGCTTTTACAGGTGCTTGAAGATGTACATGGCCTGCTTGGTAAGCAAATACTGCTTCTTCTACGTCTGCAAATGCCATACCTTCTCCTTTTTCGCCTTCTGTCATTTTTGTTAGATAGTAGCATCCAAGTACCATGTCTTGTGTAGGTGTAACGATAGGTTCTCCGGCTGATGGTTTAAGTAAGTTTTTAGCAGAAACCATAAGGTTTTTAGCTTCGTGTTGAGCTGAAGCTGATAGGGGAACGTGGATCGCCATTTGGTCACCATCGAAGTCGGCATTGAAGGCCGCACAAACTAGTGGATGAACTTGGATAGCTTTACCTTCGATTAGGATAGGTTGGAAAGCTTGGATACCAAGTCTGTGTAGAGTAGGAGCACGGTTTAGAAGTACGTAGTGATCTTTTGTAACGTCTTCTAGAATGTCCCAAACTTCACGCTTATTGCTTAAGATTAGTTTTTCTGCATTTTTAATATTGTGGGCATATCCATCTCTAATTAAACGACCAATGATAAATGGTTTGAATAGCTCAAGTGCCATAATTTTTGGCACACCACATTGATGTAATTTTAGTTTTGGACCAATGATAATTACTGAACGACCTGAGTAATCCACACGTTTACCAAGTAAGTTTTGTCTGAAACGACCTTGCTTACCTTTAAGCATGTCTGATAGTGAGCGTAGTTTTCTCTTGTCTCCTGAGCTGAATACAGTTTTACCTGCACGAGCTGAGTTGTTTAGAAGTGTATCTACAGCTTCTTGAAGCATTCTCTTTTCATTTCTACAGATTACTTCAGGTGCACCGATAGACATAAGTCTCTTTAGACGATTGTTTCTGTTGATAACACGTCTGTATAGATCGTTTAAGTCTGATGCTGCGAAACGACCACCGTCTAGTTGTACCATTGGACGTAGGTCTGGTGGGATAACTGGTAGTGTTGTCATGATGAACCATTCTGGCTTGATGCCTGATTTAAGCAAGCTTCCAGCTAGTTTGATTCTCTTGATGATTTTCTTTTTCTTTTGACCCGCGCTTCTCTTTGATTCTTTTTTAAGTTCTTTGATTAATTCTTCGAAGTTAATGTTGCCGATGATTTCACGGATAGTTTCCGCTCCTGTTCCGGCTTTGAAGATGTGACCAAACTTCATTGCAATCTTTCTGTACTCGATTTCGCTAAATACAGCACCAACTTGTAATTTTTCTAGGTGGTCTTTTGTTTCTGAATTTTGGAAATCTAGTTCTTCAATTTTGCGTGTGAACTCTGTTTCAAGTTCTTGCATTGCTTTCTTGTTTAGCTTTTTGTCTTCGATTTTTTCTACTTCTAGAGATTGAACTTTGAATTCTTGTTGAATGTCTTTTTTGTGACTAGCGTATTCTGTTTGAAGCTGGCTCAAAGCTTCTTTAACGCCTTCTTGGTCAACTTCTGAAACAACATAAGCTGCAAAGTATACAACTTGTTCTAGGGTTTTGATTGGAAGATCAAGAAGTAGTCCAAGACGACTTGGTGTTGATCTTAAAAACCAAATGTGTGTTACAGGTACTGCAAGTTTGATGTGTGCCATACGTTCACGACGCACAGATGAGTGAGTAACTTCTACTCCACATTTTTCACAGATTACTCCTTTGTAACGTACTCTTTTGTATTTACCACAGTAACATTCGTAGTTTTTAGTTGGTCCGAAAATCTTTTCACAGAAAAGACCGTCTCTTTCCGGTTTTTGTGTACGATAGTTAATCGTTTCCGGTTTTTTTACTTCACCATGAGACCAAGCCATGATCTCTTCTGGTGAAGCTACAGATAGAGAGATCGCATCGAAGCGACTTCTCGGCTGTTGCTGATTTTTAGTTTGATTATCTTGATGAGCCATAAGATAGTTTTTAGTTGGTAGGGGAGAAATAAAATTTTTACAAACCTAGATCTCTATCAATTGAGTTGTGGTTTGAATCTGATGGTGCAGAGTAATCGTCCATTACTGCATCTAAATCCATGTCATCAACTGGAGGAAGGTCTAAATTTTCTCCTACTGCTGCACTTACAGCCATGTCGATGCTTGAATCTTCATTTTTAGATCCACGTTTTTCTAAGATGATCATATCTTGAACAACGATTTCTGTTTTGAATTTTTTAATTCCTTCTGGACTGTCCCAGCTTCTTGTTTTTAGGTAACCTTCAACGTATACAAGGTTTCCTTTTTTAAGATATTCTGAACAGATTTCTGCAAGTCTTGCCCATGCTACACATTCGTGAAATTCTGCTGATGATTTTCCATCTCCTTCTTTTGTTGTCCATTGACGGTTTGTAGCGATTCCAAATGTTGTTACGCTTTGACCGTTTGGTGTTTGGCGTAGTTCTGGATCACGAGTTAGGTTACCGATTAGGATTACTTTGTTTACACTTCTCATATTTTTACGATTAATGATTTAATAAATTAATATTTGATATAGATTTGTTATTATTCGAAGTCTTCTAGATCAGCAGGGTCTAAATCTGCTTCTAGATCTTCGTCTAGAGCGTCTTCGTCGAACTCTAGATCGTCGATGCTTGTTTCTACATCGTCTTCTAGATCACTTTCGTCTAGTCCTTCTAGATTTCCAGATTCTAGTGAGGTGTTATCGCTTGCTTCTGCAATTTCTTTTTTTACAGCTGGTTCGATGTCATCTCTTATTTCTGGATCTTCTTCTAGAACTTCGTCTGGTGGCATTTCATCAACATATTCTTCTGTTTCCATTAGTTTTACTGATAAACCAAGACTTTGAAGCTCTTTTACAAGAACGTTGAATGATTCTGGTACACGAGGTTTTCTAATTGCTTCACCTTTAACGATTGATTCGTAAGCTTTTGATCTTCCGTATACATCATCAGATTTGATTGTCAGCATTTCTTGCAGGATGTGTGCTGCACCGTAAGCTTCAAGTGCCCACACCTCCATTTCTCCGAACCTTTGTCCACCGTGTTGAGCTTTACCTCCAAGTGGCTGTTGTGTAACAAGTGAGTATGGACCAACTGAACGAGCATGGATTTTATCTTCAACTAAGTGGCTTAGCTTCATGATATATGTGATACCAACTGTTACCGGTTTGTCGAATTTTTCACCTGTTTTACCATCATATAGATCTACTTTTCCACTTTCTGGTAATCCAGCTTTGATTAGCTGTCTTGTAATTTCTTCTGTTGGTACACCGTTTAGGGCAGGAGTTGCAACTGTGATGCTTTGTTCTCTTGCAGCCCATCCAAGATGTGTTTCTAGGATTTGACCGATATTCATACGACTAGATACACCAAGTGGATTTAAAATGATGTCTACTGGCGTTCCGTCTGGTAGGAATGGCATGTCTTCTTGAGGTACGATAATTGAGATCACACCTTTGTTACCGTGACGACCGGCAATCTTATCTCCAACTGAGATTTTTCTTGTTTGTGCAACATTAACTTTGATTTGTCTTAGAACACCTGTTGGAAGTTCATCACCGTTTTCTTTTGTGAATAATTGAACTCCTACAACTTTTCCACCTTCTCCACCTGGAAGTTTTAGTGAAGTGTCTTTTACGTCACGAGCTTTGTCTCCGAAGATTGCTCTTAGAAGTCTTTCTTCAGCTGTTAGTTCAGTTTCACCTTTTGGTGTAATTTTACCAACTAGGATATCTCCTTCGTGAACAGTTGCACCTATGCGTACGATACCATCTTCATCTAGGTCTTTTAGTTTTGTATCTCCTACGTTAGGGATGTCTCTTGTGATAATTTCTGGTCCTAGTTTTGTTTCACGAACATCTACTGTAAATGTTTCGATGTGTACTGAGTCGTATAAACCATTTCTTACAACATTGTCTGAGATGATTACGGCATCTTCGAAGTTGTAACCTTCCCATGTCATGTAGGCAACGAGTAGGTTTTGACCAAGAGCAAGTTCTCCGTTATCGATAGCTGGACCGTCGGCAAGTACATCACCTTTTTTAACTTTTTGTCCGCTTTGAACAACAGTTCTTTGGTGAATACATGTACCTTGGTTTGATCTTTCGTAGTTTTGTAGTGCGTATGTTGATTGTTTACCGTTTGCATATACAACTGTGATTTCTGCACCGTCTGCATATGTAACTGTACCGTCTTGTTCCGCAATAACAACTTGTCCGGAACTTTTAGCGGCCATTTCTTCGATACCTGTACCTACGATAGGAGTTTTAGGTGCGATTAGTGATACTGCTTGACGTTGCATGTTTGAACCCATCGATGCACGAGTATTATCGTCATGTTCCAAGAATGGAATTAGAGATGTTGTGATTGAGATGATTTGTTTTGGAGAAATATCGATGTGAGTAACATCATTAATGTGTACTAAGTTTGGTTCACCACTTTTACGAGCAGATACACGAGTTTCTGTGAATTGTCCGATTTCGTCTACTTCTGAGTTGGCTTGCGCTACTACGAATTCTTCCTCTTCGTCAGCATCGAAGTATTTAATTTCTCCTGTTCCGTATGGACGAACCTTGATTTCGTCTACTTTTAGTTTAGCAATTTTTTTAGCCATTGCTTCGTCTACTACGTCTCCAGCTTTTGCAATGCCTTGAATACTTTCTCTAAGTACACGACCAACCATGTGTTTGTCGTCGGGTTTTACAACAGATTTTACTTCTCTGTATGGAGTTTCGATAAATCCGTATTCGTTTACACGAGCGTAGTTTGCTAAATGTACAACTAGACCGATGTTAGGTCCTTCAGGTGTAGCAATAGGACAAATACGTCCGTAGTGAGATTGGTGTACGTCACGTACGTCGAATGATGCACGTTCACGAGAAAGTCCTCCTGGACCCATAGCTGAAAGTCTTCTCTTATGTTCAAGTTCTGAAAGTGGATTTGTTTGATCCATGAACTGTGAAAGTTGAGAGCTTGCGTAGAATTCTCTTAGAGCTGCTGTGATTGGTCTTGAGTTGATTAGTTGAGTTGGAGTAACTGTTTCAAGATCCATTACTGTCATTCTGTCTTTTGCAATACGGTCTGTACGCAGAAGACCAACGCGGAATTTGTTTTGTACTAGTTCACCAACCGCACGAATTCTTCTGTTTGATAGGTGATCGATATCATCTGGCATTGCATCACCATTGTTTAGTTTGATGAGATGTTTGATGATTAGTACTAAATCTTCAATTTGGAAAGTGTGATACTTTTTCTTGTTTGGAGTATCAAGTTTGAATCTCTTGTTTAGTTTGTAACGAGCTACTGGACCCATATCGTATTTTCTATAATCGAAGAACATAGAATCGATAAGTGCTTTAGCGTTTTCTGTTGTAGCTAGGTCTCCAGGACGGATCTTTTTGTAAATGTTTTGGTAAGCTTCGTCTACTGTTTTTGCGTTGTCTTTTTCTAGTGTGTTTAGAATGTAATCGTGTTCGATGTCTGTGATTGAATCTTTGAATAGTTCGATGATTTTGCTATCTGTGTCGTATCCGAAAACGCGTAGTAGGGAAGTGATAGGGATTTTACGCTTACGATCGATTTTAACTGCAATAATTCCTTTTTTGTCTGTTTCGATTTCAAGCCATGCACCACGTTTTGGGATGATTTTAGCTGCATTCATTCCAGGTGCTGCGCTGTTTCTTGAGAAGAAAACACCAGGTGAACGAACGATTTGTGATACCACAACTCTTTCGATACCGTTGATGATGAATGTTCCACGAGTAGTCATAAGTGGGACATTTCCTAGGAATACATCTTGTTCTTTAATTTCTCCAGTCTCTTTGTTGATAAGTTGTACGTGTACTTTTAGTGGAGCTTCGAATGTAAGGTTTTTGTTTTTTGCTTCTTCTGCGTTGTACTTGATTTCTCCAAGTGAGTGATCAAGAAAGTGTAGTTCAAGTTTTTTACCTGAAAAATCTTGAATAGGTGAAACCTCATCAAGTAGTTCTCTAATACCTTGGTTTAGGAACCATTCATAAGAATCGAGTTGGATCTCGATTAGATTAGGCATTTGTACTTTTTTGTCGATTTGATCAGTAAAGTACTTTCTCTTACTGTTCATCACCATAATATCTTTAGTGATGGGTACTTGAGATGGGTATACAACATCGCGTTTTACTGTTGACGAAGTTGATTCTTGAGTTTTTTCTTTAGCGGAAGTTTTTTTTGTTTTAGTTGCAGTTGAAGCTTTTTTTGGCATAATTAAAGTTGGTAAGGACTTATATTTGGTCTTATACAAGCGAAAATAGCACTTGTTAATAGAAAGACGCAAAATCCTTACTCATCCGTGTAGGTCTTTTCTAAAAATCTGTGAGTATTCTATGGATTTTTGGGGGGATGTCAAGGAAAAATTTTGGCCTTTAACTTTCGCCTCTTTTGTTCCGGTTCGGAGTTTTGATAAATCAATGCTTCAAATGCTGAAATCTTAAAACTCGGGAATGGTGGGGATGGGGGTGTTTAGTTTTGTTTGCTTTGCTACGGCCCGCTTTGGCCTGATTGGCTTGCGCCATCAGCCAAACGGTCTACGCAAAAAAATGTTACTGCGTGAGGCCATTCCCTTAAAGACAGTTAAGATGTTTAACCACATTTTTCAGCAAGATTTATTAGCAAAACTCCTCAAGTCACAATGAGGGCGAAGTGAAGGGCTAGGGTGGTGATTATCTTAAACTTAAAATTAGAGGGTTTTCGGTGATCCATGTTTTGTCTCCTGCTTGTTCAACTTTTATTGACATCCATTGAACGCCATGTTGTGTGACTATGATGTATTTGAATTCTTTTGCTGTGTTTGTGAGTCCTGCAAGTGTACTTGTGAGATTTGATGGAGTTACTTCTTTCTCGTCGATGAATATTCTTACGCCGCCGTATGTAAAAGTTTGAATTAATTTATCGGTTACGATTTTGTTTAGCGAGTCTTTGTGTGGGTCGAAGTTGCTATGTAATATGCAAGTCGTTTCTTCACAAGCTTGTGGAAGTAGATTGTTGATGGCTTTTATATCAATTGGGGTATTGCGTTGAAAAGCTGCTTTGATGTCATTCCTTAGTATTTCATGTTCTGTAGGTTCTGGTTTTGTATAGAAAGATTCTAGTATTGCACGCTGTGATTCTAGAAGTGCTTTTAGTTCGTTTAGCTCAATAGCTGTGTCTGAAAGTAAAACTATCTCTGAAACTTCGGGTATTGTGTTGTTGTCTAATGCTGCTTTGATTCTTATTTTAGAAGTTGTTTGGTCTATATCTCTGACCAATTGTTCTCTTGTAGGTAATCTTTCTGCAAAATCGTCTGGTTGGTGTAATGACATATTGGCTTTTTATTGATTGTGTTTTGGCGGTTGAGTTTAATTTTGCTAGCCTTCTTTGTCAAATTTATCTTTATTTAATTCTATCCCTTCCTCCCATGTATGGTCTTAACACTTCTGGGATTGTTACTGTACCGTCGGCGTTTTGGTAGTTTTCGAGGATGGCAACTAGGGTACGGGCTACCGCTATGGCTGTGCCGTTTAGGGTGTGGGCGTATTGAAGTTTACCATCTGAGTCTTTGTATTTGATCTTTGCGCGGCGGGCTTGGAAATCTGTGCAGTTTGAGCAAGATGTGAGTTCGCGGAATTTTCCTTGGGTTGGGATCCATACTTCGATGTCGTATTTTTTGGCTGCTGGAGCGCCGAGATCGCCTCCGCAGATGTTTAGAACTTGGTAGTGGAAGCCTAGATCTTGCATGATTTCTTCTTCGGTTTCGCGGATTAGTTCGTGTTCTTGTTCGGATTTGTCTGGATGGCAGAAAGAGAACATTTCGATTTTGTCGAATTGGTGGACACGGATGATTCCGGCTGTGTCTTTTCCATATGAGCCAGCTTCGCGACGGAAACATGGTGAGAATCCGCAGTAGCGTGTTGGTGTTTCTGGTGTTAAGTCGATAGTTTCTGAGGCGTGTAGCATTGTGAGGGGAACTTCGGATGTTCCTACTAGGTAAAGATCGTCTTCTTCTGGGTTTACGTGGTAGATTTCGCTTCTGTCTGCTGGGAAAAATCCTGTGGCATACATGGCTTCTTCTTTTACAAGTACTGGGGGAATAACTGGGCAGAAACCTTTAGATGTAAGTTTGTGAATTACGTGTTGAAGTAGGGCGAATTCTAGAAGGGCTGCATCACCTTTAAGGTAGTAGAAACGAGCGCCTGAGGTGCGAGTTCCGCGTTCGATGTCGATTATATCTAGTTCTTTTCCTAGTGTGATGTGATCTTTTGGTTCGAAATCAAATTCTGGTTTTTTGCCGTGAGTTGAAACAACTTGGTTTTCTTCTTCACCTTTTCCTTCCGGCACTGATGCTAAAGGTGGATTTGGAACGTAGGCTGCTAGTTGGTCGATTTGAGTTTCGATTTGTTCTAATTCCGGTTCGAGGTTTTTGATTTCTTCTTTTACTTTTGTCATTTCCTCTAGGAGAGGTGCTTTGTTTTCTGTTTGTGGAATTAGCTTAGAAACCTCATTTTGGCGAGCGCGCAGTTCTTCGATTTTTTGGATTGTTGATTTGCGGTCCTCGTTTAGTGCGAGGATTTTATCTATATCTATTTGAACATTTTTTTTTGCGGCTCCGGCTTTGATTGCTTCTGGATTTTCTGTGATGAATTTGATGTCTAACATTTTTGTGGGTTATTTCTTGTGGGAGTATAGCTTTGAGGGGTTTGTGGTGTCAATGTGGGTGTGAGGTGGGGCTGGGGATGGCGGGGTGTTGTGGCGGTGTGTAGCGTGTGGCGTGGGCGTGTGGCGTGGGCGGATTTTAATGAAGGTGATTATGCAATAGTTTGGCGGAAATGGCGAGGATATCCCCGGGGATGGGATTTTGGCGATTTTTTTTCGTGGGGAAATGGGGGCAAAGTTAGATTTTTTGAGTTTTTTGATGGAAGTAAGTGGGGGCGCGCGTCAGAGGGCTTTTATGGTGTTTTAGGGCTGGATTTTCAGCGTTAAAATCTATGGATTTTTGGCTTTCTGCTGCGGATTTTGGCTTGATTTTTCTGATGAATTTTGCTAATGTTTAGGGCACTTCATAACCTAAAATTTTATGACAAATAGAGAGATTCATGTGAGGTTTTGTGAGCTTGGAAAGTCTCACAGAAAAATTGTAAATGAGTTGGTGGCGATGTTGCCAGAGATTGCTAGATTGGAGATTTTTAAAGATTATGGCTGTGCTTCGATTTACGAATATGCTTGTAAATATGCTGGTTTAAGCTATGCAGTTGTGCAAAAACGCTGTGGGTCGAGGAAAAATTGGTAGAAGCACCGAAGTTAAAAGAAGCTCTAAAGGAAGTTGGCGTGCATAAAGTTGCGCTTTTTGTGACAATTGCGAATAAGGAAAATGATGAGGTTTTGGCGGATAAAGTAAAACATATGAGCAAGCCTGCACTGCAGGAGCTTTCTAAGGAGCTTCGTGGGAATTCTGTGAAGAAGGTTAGTGTAGACTTGGATGCGGAAATGCAATTTTTGTTTGGGAAAATTAAGGAGAAGTTGGCGCTTGATGGTGATGAAGAAGCTCTAAAAGTTGTTTTTCAACAATTTTTGAAATCTGGCAAGAATATCCCCGGGGATGAAAAATCTAAAAACAAAAAACAGCTTACGGAAGGAAAAAATACCGCAGACGCACAGCCAACGAAAAGCCACCCCATCAAAGCCCCTTCGGGAGAACACATTTCAGTTTCACGATATATTCCAGTAAAAATCCGCAAACAAACCATCGCAAAAACTAACGGAAAATGCGCCTATCCAACTTGCATAAAATCCTTCGAAAACCTCCATCATGTAGATTATTTTGCGCATACGAGAAACCACAAAAACCTGATCCCACTTTGTAAAGTTCACCATGAATATGCGCATAACGGACTAATGGGGAGAGAGGTGGGGTATTACGACGGACTTTATAGAAAATATAGGTCTGGCTGACTGTTTTTCATCTGATGGATGTTAACACTTAACCTTTGCTAACGTATTCGTTTGTTTCTGTGTTTACGATGATTGATTCGCCTTCTTTAATAAATAGGGGAACCTTTACGATTGCTCCTGTTTCTAATGTTGCTTCTTTTGATCCGCCTGTGGCTGTGTCGCCTTTAACTCCTGGTGGAGTTGAAACTATTTTGAATGACATTTTTCCAGGTAGTTGAATTGATACTGGCACTCCGTCTAAGTACATTGCGTAACATTCGGTGTTTTCTACGAGGTAGTTTGTAGCGTCTCCAAGAGTTGCTTTTGTGAATGAGAATTGTTCGTAAGTTTCGTTATCCATGAAATAGTAGTCTTCGCCGTCGTTGTATAGGAATTGGCATTTGTTGCGAACTACGTCGATAAGTTCTACAGCTTCACCTGAACGGAAAGTGTTTTCAACGATTTGTTCTGTTTTTAGGTTTTTTAGTTTTGTACGGGTAAAAGCAGAGCCTTTACCTGGATTTACGAATTGTGATGAAATAACTAGCCAAGCTTGGTCTTTAAACTTGATTGCTATTCCTTGTGAGATAGTTGTAGTTGTTGCCATAGTGGGAAAAGTAAAACTTCGTTAATTGATTTTTTATCCATGAGTAGCATTAGTAGGCGATCTAATCCTAAGGCAATGCCTGCACAAGGAAACTGGATTGATTCTAGACTGTGGAGAAACTCTTCGTCAATTGGAAATACGGTTTTTTTGAGCTCTTTTCTTTCTTGTTGTTCTTGTTTTAATCGATCTCTTTGTTCTTGGGCATCGGTTAATTCTGAAAAGGCATTGGCTAGCTCAATTCCTGCGATATAGAGTTCAAATCTTTCTGCAAAAAATGGGTTTTTTGTGGATTTTTTTGCGAGGGCTGCTTGAGATGAAGGATAATCGTAAACTATTAGCGGTTTATTTTTGCCTAGGTGTGGTTCTATTTCGTTTAGGAAAACTTTGAAAAATTTATCGTCCCAAGTGTGGCAGCCTGATGTGTCATGGTTTTTGAAGGGGTCTTCTGAGGTGAGATCTATTTGGCAATATTCCTTAAAAAGTTCTTGTACAGATTTGCGGGGCCAAGGGGATTTGAGATCTATTTTATTACCTTGATATGTGATTTCCGGTGCAAGTGATGAGATGAGTTTTTCGCAATCTTCCATGATGTTTTGGTAGTTGGCATTTTCTCGATACCATTCTATCATTGTGAATTCTGGGTTGTGGGTATTGCCTCCGATTTCGCCATTGCGGAAGACTTTTGTGATGTTAAAGATATTGCCAAATCCTTGGGCAAGAAGTTTTTTCATTTGAAGCTCTGGGGAATGATTTAGATAAAGTTTTGTTTGGTCTGTGAATTGTGTTTCGAAGGGGGTGAGATGAGGTTCCATGCCTGGGATTGTAACCATTATTGGGGTTTCCACTTCTGTGAAATTTTGGGCATTAAAAAAGTCGCGGATTTTTTGTGTGTAAAAGGCTCGTTTTTTGATGGTTTCTTTGTCTGTCATGTTTGTATGATTATGTTTTTTTCTATAAAAGGCAATGTTTGACAAATGTTTTTTTATTTTGTAGCCTAGGCTCCTTTTTAAAAAAACAATATGAGTAAATTAGATGCTGGTAATATAAGAATTGTGGATGTTGAAAAAGAGCTGAGTTTTTTGCCAGATTATTTAAAAGATCCTGTGCGAGCAAGGGTTGTTGAAATTGTTGTGGGTGTGCAAAAAGATATTGAAGCTGCTATGGAGAAAGGTGGGAGTGTTGAAGAGAATGTTATGTTAACTTTTAATGATGATTTTAGTACTTTGGTTAAAAGTAGACATGATTTTGTTAGTAGGATGATCAAATCTGGTGTTTTTGATGTGAATAGTGAATATGTAGTGAAGGCTTTGGTTTATCAATATCTAGGTGTAAAAAAGGAGTCTATTAAAGGAGTTTTTGATTTTGATGAAGCAGCCTTGCAGAATATTATTAATAATGTTAATGCGAGCTTTAATTCAAGTAATTCTAATGTGAAAATAGTGGATAGGGGTGGTGTTTTGTTTTTATCTATAAATAACGATATAGATATTTATGTAAACGAAAGACTCGGTAAAGCTTTGGTAAAGGAAACTAATAGACTAGCGACTTTGAAAGGTAGAGTTAATCATTCTAGAAGGGGAAAAAGGATGAAAAAGTTAGTTGGAGATGAAAAATCTGATGAAGATAGTATTGATAGAGAGAGAGCTGAGCTACTTAATGATTTGAAAAGGGCTTTGAATGTTCTTAAAAAACCTAAAAGTGAATTGACTGATAATGAACTTGTTAATACTTTAATGATTGCCTTAAATGCTAGTTTGAATGGCGCTCCTGCTGGTGAGGCTTTTCAAGCACTTGTTGTAGAAAATCAAAATTTAAGAGCTAAAATTGAATCTTTGGATCTTGAGGTGACTGCTTTGAAATATAGACTTGGTGACTGATTAAGTAAGTGCTTTTTCTTTGATTTTTCCTGTGCGGATTGCAAATGCTATGCGGCCGTTTGGTGTTGTTGCTGTATCGCCCCACCAATCTCTGTTTGGGCGGGTGCGGAATGTTTCTGGGTGGCTTGAGCGAAATTTCCAGAGCCCCATTATATCTGTGTCATTTTTATAATGTTTTTCAAGGTACTCTTCTTTGTTTGGGTTGTCGTTTAACGCTTCTGCTAGCTTTGTTTGAGTTGAAGAATTCGGATTTACTGGGATTAGAGTTGCTTGTAGATCTTCGCCGTCATCTTGTAATGCGATGTACTCTTCTTTGCCAACAAAATTTCCATTTTTATCGTAAACGCTTATTTCTTTGCGAAAACGGACTATTGCGGTGTGTGAAAATCTTTCTTCTGATCCTTCTTTTGTAGCTTGTCGGAAAATAACTACATCTCCTTTGTTGTAATTATTAAATCCAAAAATAACCCCTGGTGTTTTGTGTAGATCTAGATTTCTTTTTATTAGTCTTGTGGCAAGACCTCTTACTGATCCAACTTTATCTTTTGTTGATGATCCGTCCTCGCCGAGTCCGAGGAAGGTGCTTACTGTGAAGGCACAGCATTTTTCACCATTGCCAGCAGGATAGTCTTTGTGATCTTTGAGCGCGTTGAATCTGTGATTTAATTTTTCTGGCAAGGCTGTGGATTTTTTTGCTTCTTCAATTAGCTTTAGTAAATTTTCTTGTGGTTTTGATGAATTATTTATTTCTGAGAGGTTTGGGTTTGTGTTTAGGTAGTTTTGTATTTGCTTTTCTGAAATTGCTGACCCTTCTGGTATTTGTTCTGGTGCTTCTGTGGAATTGTTTTGTAGAAGAAATTTTTGTATTACCTTTTTGAGAATTGAGAATATTTTTTCTCCTGTGGATTTACTTACTTCTTTTTTTTCTTCGTCTATGGATTCGTTGAGAATTTTGAGTCCAAGTAGTGCGCGTTTTATAAATCCACTTTCAAATGGTTTTGAGATTGCTTCTTTGATGGCGGTTAGTTTTTCAAACATAGGATGCTTAAGTTGGGGTGATTGACGAGCTTTAGTGCTGGGAATTCTTCTGGTGATTTTGTGGGATTTTTTAGTTCTTCTAAAACTTGTCCTTTGTTTTTTAAAAGTACAAGAATTGCTTTGGATTTCAAAATTGTTTCTGCTGTGAGAGTGAGACGATCTTTAATTGCAAAGTTTTCTGTTTGAGTGTGGGCAGTTTTACCTTGTGGATTTTGGTGGGGAAAAAGTGAGGCAAAATGTCCATCTTCTCCGATTCCTAGAATAGTGAGGTCAAAATTTTCTGGCAGGTGGCTTTCGTATTCTTTTAGTGATTCTTCGATTGGGAGAGAAGTGTTGAAGGCGTAGAATTTTTGTGGAGAAAAGGCTTCACGAATCATTTTTTGATTGGAGTCTTTATCTGCTTTTGGAACATAGCGTTCGTCTATTTGGTAGTAGGTTGGGGACTGTGGAAGTTGTTTGTAAAGAGGGGCAGGGGTGGTGCCGCCGGAGAGGGCAATTTTGCCGCTTTGCGGAATGAGTTTGAGGCCGGCGGCTACCCATTCTTCTTGATTTGTAAATTCTTGTATGTGCATTTATTTGAGGTCAAACCATTTAAAGCCGTCCATTTCTGTGAGCTTATGTTGTGATTTTGGACCTTCTGAGCCGTCTTTGTAAAGTTCTATTTTGGTTTTACTTTTTTTGGCAAATTTTATAATTGAATCTGTAATTTCCCAGCTGGCAATAATTTCTTGGAAACTTAAAAAGTGTAGACGGTTTTTGCGCATTACATCTAGTAGGAGGTTAGAGTGTTCTGGTAGGCAGTCATCTCCGTTGCAGGCTATTGATTCTGAAGTTGTGATTGATTTGTATTCTGAACTGAGTCCATTTTTATTTACAAGTTGAATGTTTATTCTTTCTTCTGGTTGTAGCTCGAAAATGAGTCTATTTGGCTCTTCGTCTTTTGATTGAAAGGCAAATTTTTTGAGTTCAATTACAACGCAGGTTTTTTTCTCTGCTAGCTTTTTTCCAGTTCGAACGTAGATTGGTGTTTTGTACCAACTTTCTCTGTCTATAAAAAGTCTTAATGCTGCAAAAGTTTCCGTTTTTGAATTTTTTGGAACTTCTTTCTCGTTTTTGTAACTTTCGTATTGTCCGAGTGTGATGTTTTTATTGGATTCGTTGAATTTGAGTGCTGATAGGATGTTGTATTTTTCTCGTTTAAGACTTTCTGATTTGTCTGTGATAGGAATAGACATTGCGATCAAAGCAAGGATTTGGAAAAGGTGAGATTGCACCATGTCTTTTAAAGTTCCAACTTGATCGAAATAGCCAACACGGCTGGTTACACCAATTGATTCTGAGGCTGTGATTTGGATGTTTGAAACTTCTGGCCCTTTCATCATTGTGTTTAGAATGCGGTTTGAGTGTCTTAAACTTAAGATGCTTTGTACTCCGGTTTTTCCTAGATAATGATCTAGTAGGTAGACATTTTCTTCTTCAAAATAACGAGCTACGAAGTGGAAAAGTTCTTTTGCAGATTGTGTGTCTTCTCCGAATGGTTTTTCAATTATGAGACGAAGGTCTTCTGTTTTGCTGCGTTTTGTTTCACCGAGATTTTGAATTATATCTTTGAATACTTGAGGTGGAACTGAAAAATAAGCCATGTTTGTAAGGCTATTTTTTCCGCTAATTTCTTTGATAAAATCTCTTAGTTTCTCGAAGTCTGGTTTATGATTGTATTGTCCTTGAAAGTAATAAAGTGCGTCTGTAAGTTTTTTGATTATTTTGAGGTCGGCTTTTGGATGAGCTTTTTTGATGGATTTTTCAAAGTCATTTTGAAACTCCTTTCTAGTAAGTGGGCTTCTTGAATATCCAATGATATAGAAATCCTTTGGAAAACGTTTTTGTTCTGCTAGGGAATAGAGTGCTGGAAAAAGTTTTAGTTTTGCTAAATCACCGGAAGCTCCGAAAATTGTAAGAACAAAAGAATTTTTAATTTGAAATAGTTTCATATTTTTACCATTGTGTATGAAATGAGCCTTTTTTGTCTACTCTTTCGTATGTGTGAGCACCAAAATAGTCTCGCAATCCTTGGATCATGTTTGCAGAAACTTTTTCTGATGTCATAGATTCAAAATAGTTTAGAGATGATGTTAGGGCTGGGGTAGGGACTCCGTTTAAAGTTGTGTAGGCGCAGATTTCTCTTAATGATAGTGAAGTTTTTTTGAGTTTCTTTGCTAGTTCTGGAATTTCAAAAAGATGTTTTGAAGTGTTTCCTTTGTACGCTTTGTGAAGTGTATTTAAAAGATCTGCACGAATGATGCAGCCACCTTCCCAAATGCGAGACATCTCTGAGAGATTTATTTTCCATTCGGATTTTTGGATTAAGTCGAAACCTTGTGCGTAGCAACTGAGCATTGATGTATATAAAGCTTCTTCTAAAACTGGAATTAATTTTTTTAGTGGAATGAAGCTTTTAAAGTTTTTAGTTTTATAAATTTTTGAAAGTTTTGTGCGGGTTTCTTTTTCTCCGGAAATGATTCTTGCAAAAACTGCTTGAGTAATTGTTGGAGTGGCAACCGCTCTGTTTAGCGATTCTGTTGCTGTCCATGTTCCTGTTCCTTTTTGACCAGCTTTGTCTAAAATTAAATCTATTACAAATTTGCGACCTTCCTTTTTATTGAGGACTTCTGTTGCTATTTCAAAGAGGTAGGATTTGAGTGGGCCTTTGTTGTATTTTTCAAAAATATCTGCGATTTGGTTTGGTTTGAGTTTGTATAATGATCTGAGAATTTCATATGCTTCTGCAATTAATTGCATTACTCCATATTCGATTCCGTTGTGCACCATTTTTACAAAATGTCCCGAACCATTTTCGCCCACATGTGCGATTGTTGGTTTATTGTTGAAATCTTTTGCTGCAGCCTTTTTAAAGATAGGTTCTATTTGTTTGTAGGCTTCTTTATTGCCACCTGGCATAAGGCTTGGGCCATTTAAGGCGCCTTCTTCACCACCAGAAATTCCACAACCAACGAAGTGAATTTTTTTTGTGGATAATTCTTTTTCTCGACGAATTGTGTCTTCAAAATTTGAGTTTCCACAATCAATGATAATGTCGTTTTTTTCTAGAAGGGGGAGTAGTGATTTTATTACTAAATCTACAGCTTCACCTGCCTTTACAAGTACAATTATTTTTCTTGGTTTTTCGAGTGTATTTACAAATTCTTTGATAGTTTTTGTGCCGACTAAGTTTTCGTTTCCATGATCTTTGATGAATTGATTTGTGGTTTCAGTAGTACGATTAAAGACAGATATTTTATTACCCTTATTTGCAATATTTCGGGCAAAATTTTGCCCCATTACAGCGAGTCCTATTAATCCAATGTCTGATTTTTTCATTTTAGTCTAGTTTGTATTTTTTTAATTTCTTCCAATAATTGATTCTATCTTTTTCATACATATCTCTTGTTTTGCGAATGATTTTCATTGCTTGTTTGTTGTTTTTTACAACATAAACATTTTTCATATCTTCTGGACTAATTAATCCATCTTTGACTGGGTATTTTTTTATCCATTTCATCAATTTCGTCCACATTTTTCCGACAAGAATAATTGGCAATGGTGACATGTGTCCAACTTGTATAAGCTGCCATGTGTAAAAGAGTTCAAGACAAGTTCCAACACCCCCTGGCATAACAACTATTGCGTGTGAAAGTGCCATAAATGTATCTAGGCGATCAGAAAATTTTTCAAATTCTTTTTTAATTTCTAAATGTTTATTTGATTTTGCTTCGAATGGAAGTTTAATGATTAGTCCAATTGAATCTGCTTCGTGGTTTTTGTCGCCATTTTGGTGTCCTGCATTGCCTGCTGCCATGAGACCCGGTCCGCCACCTGTAACAATATCAATTTTTTCTTTACCAATTTCTTCTGCTAGTTGAAAAACTTGTTTGTATAATTTGTCTTCTTTTTTAATTCTTGCTGAGCCAAAAATGGTTACTCTGAAGTCGTGTTTATGCAGTTCTGTAGAAAGATATTTTTTAGTTATAGTTTTTTTAAGTGGTTTCTTTTTTGTAACTACTTTTTTTACTACAGCTTTCTTGGTTGTAGTTTTTTTTGCTTTTGCAGAAGTTGATTTTTCTTTTGCCATTCTGGAAGAGGGTTAGTTTTTTTTAGTATAGCAAAAAGCAGTCTTAGTAGCTGAAAAATCTAATGATATAATTGGTTTTTATTGAGTTATTTTTTTTGCAACTTCTGTAATTGCCTCTGCGTCAATTCCAGCAATTTTATAAAGTTCTGGTTGTGTTCCAGAAAGTTGATATTCTCTTACGCCTATTGTTTCAAAAAAATCAACATTTAAGCCGCTTTCTGTTAGGTGGGCAGCTAGTTGTCCGCCTAGTCCTGACACAGGATTGTGGTCTTCAACTGTGATTACTTTTTTAGTTTTAGAAATTGAGTTTATTAATGTTTGGTCGAATTTTTTGATTGAACTTACGGCAATTACTTCTACGGAAATACCTTCTAGCATGTCGCGTGCTTTTAGGGCTTCTGTGATTGCTGCTCCTGAGGCTGCGATTGTGATATCTGATCCTTCGCGAATGAGATCACACTTACCATATTCATATTTATAGTTTGCGTTGTAGAAAGGTGTGCCATCTTCTTTTGTGATAACTGGAAATTTATGACGCCCCATGCGAACATAGAAGTTTCCGAAGTGTGATGCGATGTAGCGGATAATGTGATCTGTTTGATTTGGGTCTGCTGGTTCTATTACATGAGTGTTAAATAGTCCTAAGAATGACCCCATATCATCTATTGCTTGGTGTGTTGGGCCGTCTTCTCCTACAGAAAGACCACAATGAGTTGCTACCATTTTAACATTACAATAGTTGATATCGTTTACTCTGGCTTGATCTTTTGCTCTGCTTGAAATGAAGGCTCCGAATGTTGATGCAAATGGAATGAAGTTATCTAAACTCATACCTCCTGCTGCGGATATCATGTGTTGTTCAGCAATTCCACATTCTATGTATTGTTCTGGAAGTTCTTCTGAAACGAATTTTGTCATTACTGATCCTTTTAGGTCTGCTGTTAATGCAACTACTTCTTTGTTGTTTTTAGCGAGATCAAGTAGGGCTTTTCCGTAAGCAGTGCGGCAGTCTGTGAGAGTTTCTGAAGTGTAAGTTATTGGTGTACCAGTGTTGATATTTAGCTCACTAAGTAATTCTGGATATTTGTTTGATTCTGGTTTAAATGAGATGTTTGCTGTGCGGAAATTTTCTAATGTTAGTTCTTCTTCGCTTGTAAGTGTTAGTGTTGCTAAATCTTCTGCTATGTCTTCTGGTTTTGGTGCTTTTCCATGCCATTCTGGATTGTTTGCTTCACCAGCTGCTTGCATGAAATTTGATCCTTGTCCCATTATAGTGTGACCAATAATTATCACTGGGCTTTCAGAATTTTGTGCTTCGGACAATGCACGCCAAATATCTTGAAAATCATGACCATCACATTCGATAACTTTCCAATGTCCAGCCTCAAATGTTTTGATTACATCAATATCTAAGGTGTCTTTTAAGCTAGCTGTTAATTGAACTTTGTTATAGTCCATGAATCCTATTAAGTTTTTGAGATTATGATGTTTTGCGAAATGAATCATTTCATGAACTTGTCCTTCTTGTGCTTCACCGTCTCCCATAACAAAATAGGCTTTTTCATTTTTACCTTTTTTCTTTGCTCCTAAAGCAAATGCTGAAGCTACTGAAACTCCAATTCCAAGTGGTCCTGTTCCGTAATCTATACCTTTTACGTGTCTTGTAATATGACCTTCATAAATTGATCCTGCTTTGCGGAAGTTTTGAACTACTTCATCTTTTGGGATATAGCCCATTTCTGCAAGTGTGGCGTATACACATGGTGAAATGTGACCATTTGAAACCACTACTTTTTCTCCAGTTTGCCCGATTAAGAAGGCATAAAGTGTAGAAAAATAGTCTATTGTTGATAAAGATCCTCCCGGATGACCGCTTTGTGCATTGGTAACCATTTGTAGTATTGAATGACGCGCACCTTTTGTAAATGCCTTTAGTAAGTCAATATGTTCTGTTTCTAGCGGTTGTCCTATGATGGGAAGATTCATGTTTTTTGAGTTATTTGTCGGCAGTTTACAACGAATATGTGGCTCAAGTCCATTGTTTTTTTATTGTTTTTGTGGTATAATTCTGTGATGACTTTAGAAAAATTTGGAGGCCATGAAAGCGGAAAAAAGAAAATGATTAACAAATCTGAACTTTTATTGAATTTTGATAAAAAAATTCGTGAAAGAGAGGGGCTTTCTTCTGAAGTTGCTGAGGCGGTTCAAAACGAAAGTAAAAACGAAAGATGGCGTAAGGCTGTTGAGTGTGAAAATTTAATTTCTCAGGGGAGGTGTCGTGAAGCTATGCCTATTTTAGAAGAAAGAATTAATGTTTGGGGAGAAAAATATGTTTATTATTTGATGGATAAAGTGGCCAAAAATGACGAAGTTTTATTTTTTGAAAAATATGATTTGATTGCTGATAAAAGATGGGGGAGTAGCTTACTTAAGCGCGCTTTAAGTAAAGCTATGGAATTTAGAAAGTGGTTAGTTTTTGAACATGCAGATTTAATTGAGGATGAGAAATATGCGGATAGACTTTTCTTGAAAGCAGCTACTGATGTTCCTTGGGCTGCTGTTGTTTACTATGAAAAATATAAAAATAGTGATAAAGCTGCGAAAATTTTAGAATATTCTTTGTCTTCTTTAGGTGGAAGAATTTTTTCTTTTACCGATATGCTTTTAAAATTTGATGACAATTTGGATGTTGTAGGAAATGCTTTATATAAACATGCTGTTGATGTTCCAGGTGAGGCTTTTGAAAATTTACATAAAATTGTTAGTGTAAAATGGCCGGACACAAATTGGACAGAAAAAATTGTTAGAGAAGCTGCTGGAATTACCCCTTGGTTAGCTTTAAGATTTGCGAATGTATATAAAGAGGAAAAATTTGCTGCTGATGTTATTGAGTTAGCTGCGAAAAAAATGCCTTCTTTTGCTTTGGAATATGCAGACAAATTTGCTGATCAGGATTTTGCTGCTAGGGTAATTAGACTTGCTGCTAAAGAATCTCCTTCTGATGCAGTTAAGTATTTTGATAAGTATGTGGACGTATTAAACTTAAATTCGAGTCAGGTTTTGGCTGAGGCGAAAATGGTTGCTAACGGTTTGAAAAACTCTTAGTAATTTAGATTTATTCTTTGAACATTTCTTGTAAATGTTGAATTGGAGGCTTTTTTGTATAAGAGTGTTGAAAATTCTTGTTTGTTGTTAAAGCAAAGTGTGAACTGTTTGTATTTTTTTTCTTCTGTGCGATTGGCAATGTAGCAGTCTGAAAGATCTGAGTATACAATGTCGCGTCTTGTGCCTCTTACTGTTTCTTCACTAACTTTTCTTGCTTCTGGAAATAATTTTAAAACAGTTTCTTTATCCGTGCCAAGTGGTGTGTTTTCTAATTCTGCTGGCATTGTACTACAAGCTAAAAATAGAATTCCTGTGATGAGAAGGAGGAAGTTTTTTTTCATGACAGCATTTCTTTTGTAAGGTTTTTTGATAGCTCTACTCCTGGTTGGTTGAAGGCATCAATTCCATAAAATTCTCCAAGAAAAGCAACTGAAAGTTCGAGGTGTAGGAAGAGGGCGCCCAAGGTTTTTTCTGAAACTGCTGGCAGTTTTATTGTTATGTTTGGGCGCCCGTTTTTTGTTAATGATTGGCGGGTGGCCTCGAGCTCTGTTTGCATTAATTTATTGAATGAAACTCCTTTGAGATAGCTTATAGGGTTTTCTGGGATTTGAAGAGTTGGGCCCAAATCTGAGACTTCTATGAAAATTAAGAGCTTGTCTTTTGGGCCTTCGTTGTAGAGCTGTAGTTGGGAGTGTTGGTCGGTTACTCCGAGTGCTTTTACTGGGGTTATTCCGGTGTTTTCATTTTTCCCAATAGACTCTGCAAGGAGTTGACTGTACCAATCTGCAAGACGGATTAGTCTTTGAGAATAGGGCATCATTACTGTGATGTTTTTGCCTTCTTTGCTTAGTAGATATTGTGTTGTTGCTAGTTTAAAAGCTAGCTCTTTGTTATTCCAAGCTTCTTCTACGCCTTGTAGTAAATCTGCTATATTTAGCCCTAGCAGGGCGGCCGGAAGGAGCCCTACCGGCGTAAGAACACTAAACCGGCCGCCCACATTTTCTGGTATTTCAAAAGCTGGGATATTTTCTTTGTTTGCGATTTCTCTTAAGATTCCTTTCTCAGGATCTGTGATAAAAACAAAATTTTCTTGTGGCACCTTTTCACGGAAATAATAGTATTGTGAAAGTGTTTCTGGGGTTCCTCCTGATTTTGTTACTATTATGAAAAGGGTTTTTGAGTAGTCGATCACATCTTCAATTTGAGAAAGCATTGTTGGGTCTATGTTGTCTAAAACAAAAAGTTTTGGAGCTTTGAATAAATGTGTAAGGCTTTGTTGTAGGCAAATTGTTCCTAGTGAAGAGCCTCCAATGCCAAGTACTATGAAGTGATCATATTTGTTGCGATTTTGATCTGCAAATTCTTGAACTTTTTTTAGAGTTTCTTTGTCTTCGTGTAGTTTGTAGAATCCTAAATCACGGGCTTCTATTTTTTTAAGATATTCATCTAGTAAGTTTGTTTTTGAAGAAAAATCTACTTCTGAAATTGTGCTGTTGTCTGTGTTTAGAGTGATCATTGTGTTAGTAGGTTGAATGCGGTTGAAATTAATAATGCTGTTATTGCTGCAATCCCAGCGTTTGTGATTATTAGGTGTTTTGAATATGTGATTTTTAATTTTCCTTTGTGTTTTTGAAGGTCTAGTAGTATTTCGTGATCCTTCATTTGTTTTGATTCGTTATTTGTCATGCGGTTTTCCATTTTTTCAAATCGTTGATCAATTTTTTCGAAGCGTTGATCTACTAAATCAAATCTGCGTTCCATTTCGTCGAATCGACGGTTTACATCGTTTTTAAAATCTTTTAAAAGATCGTAGAGTATGTTGTTGGTTATTGTATTAGAAGTGTTCATTATTATTTTTGTTAATTAATTCTTAAGCCAAGGTATCAACTAAAAATTAAATTTTTCTAAATTATTTTTTTGCTTTTTTCCAATCGTCCATGAATTTTTTAATTCCAGCGTCTGTTAATGGGTGAGACGCTAGTTGGTCGAAAATTTTTGCTGGCATTGTGCAGATGTCTGCTCCGATTAGGGCGGCCTCCATTACATGGCGAGGGTGACGAATTGAGGCTACAAGTATTTCTGTTTCGTATCCGTAGTTGTCGTAGGCTTGAGCAATATCTGCAATTAGTGCCATTCCGTCTTCTGAAATGTCATCGAGTCTACCTACGAATGGGCTGACAAGTGTTGCTCCAGCTTTTGCTGCCATGAGGGCTTGTCCGAGTGAAAAAACAAGTGTGATGTTTGTTTTGATTCCTTGTTGTGTAAGTTCTTTACAGGCTATTAGTCCTTCTGGTGTCATTGGTAATTTTACATATACATTTGGGTGCCATTTTGCGTAAGTTAATCCTTCTTGAACCATTTTTTTTGCTGTGCTGCCAATAACTTCTGCGCTTATTGGTCCGTCTACAACCTTGGCAATTTCTTTGATTCTTTTTTCAAATGAAACTCCTTCTTTTGCGATTAGTGACGGGTTTGTTGTTACTCCATCAACCAAACCCCAAGCGGCATATTTTTTAATTTCTTCAATGTTAGCGGTGTCTAGGAAAAATTTCATAGGAAATGGTTAGGTTATTCTTTAATAGTATTTAGTTGCTTTGCCTCTTCGGCGATTTTTAGCATATCTCCTTTGAAGGGTCCGTAATATTTGCTTGAAGTGCCGATTTTTTCTTTGATATAAAAAGTACTTTCATCTGTCTGCATAATTGAAAGCAGGGAAGTGCAAATAGTTTGAGGGTTTTTGCTACATGTATCTACTTCTACTGCACCAATTTCTGTTGGATTCTTTGGCCAATCTTCTTGAGCAACTGGTGAATCTTTGTAGATTTTATATGCGTCCATAAAAGTGTTTCCAGCATTAACTTTTCCGCAGGCTGTTAGCGATAAAATTGTGATAAAAAAAAGTAGTTTTTTCATATGAGGTTGATTAAAACTACTTTTAGTTTACTGGTTGGGGAGGAGATGATCAATACTATCTAACTGATTCTCTAATTTCTGCGGCAGTAGCTGAAGTAACTGCTGTAATTTGAGATTTTAATGCTTCAATTTCTTCTGCAGATAGTAATGATGGTTTGTAGTATGACAGAAGGTTTTTTCTGAAATCTCCTAATAGTAATTGTTTAATTATAGGGTTACCTTTTAGACGAGCTGTTATATTTAGTATTGTTCCTGGCTCTTTGGCTTCTAGCATTTGTCCAGTTTCTTCAATTCTAAATCCTCTTTGAGCGAATTTGCTATCAAAATCTCTTGATACGATAAGGCTTTGGCTTGGTGTTTTTTCTGGTGCAGCTTGTTCTGGTGCAGGTGTTTGTAACATATGTTTAGGTTAATTTGCCCACAGTATAAGGGGGCTTTAAGATTTGTCAAATATTGTGATTTGCAAATTTTATTTTAAGTTTATTAGTACTAAACCAGTCGTAATTGTGATGATTCCTGCTATTTGTATTGGCGTTATTTCTTCCTTAAAAAAGAAGTATCCAATGATTGAAATGAGGATGACTGAAATTGCGATCCATAGGATATTTGTAATAGCCATTCCTTCAAATTTTAGGGATTTTGCAAAGAAATATCCTGCGCCACCAAAGAAGAGGATTGTTAGGTAAAGGAAGATTTGTTTTTGTGTGATGTTGTAATATTTTGCTGAAATTATGGCTATTAAGTCCATTAAATTGATTAGTGCGATGTAGAGGATGAATTTGTTCATGAGGGGATTGGTGTTGTTATAATTTTTTTACTTTTCTTTGATAGTGTATACGCTTTTGCATCTTTTTTTGAGTTTATTATTTTTAATGATTCATTGCAGAAGATTATTGCTGCACAGTTATCTATTGCTATGCCTAAGCCTCCTTTTCTTTGCATCATTTTAGAAAAACTTTGTTTGCGTTTAATTCCGCGAGTTTGTCCATTAAAATGAGGGCACATAGTGCCTTTTAAGATGCCTGTGCCTTTAACTCTGACATAATCCCAGCTGTTGGGGTTGTAAAATGACATTGAGTCACTGTGACCGTATTGAAACCAGCAAATTGCACCTGCGCTGATACCACAAAGTATTGTGCCTTTGTTGTAAGCCGATATAAGCATTTTATCTATTCCGAGTCGTCGCCATAACTTCATCATTTTTAGAGTGTTACCTCCCCCCACGTAAATTATATCTGCAGAAAATATTTTTTTCTCGATTTCCGATTTGGTAGGTTTTTCATTTATTAGAAGAAGTGTGTCTGTATTACATCCTAGTTTTTTTTTATAAATTTTTTCGACTGTTTCAATGTAGCTTTGGGAATCATCACTTGCTGTTGGAATGAAGAGTAAATTTGGATTTTTCTTTTTTGTTAAACTAACAATTTTTTTATCAATTTTTAATGTTTTTAATTGTCCTATTTCTCCACCGCCTATTGCGACAATGTATTTATTCATAATGGTGATTATATCTCTCACACAGTTGTTGATTAATTTTATCATTAGTTTTTATGAAGGAACAAACTAAAAAAGCCCAGTTAAGGTTTGGGGGTGTGCGATGTTTTGTCAAAGGTGAAATATCCGAAGGTGACACTTTGGTCAATTTGCAGCGAGCAAAGTGATTTGGCTATACATTGTTAAGTAGCTGTGCTGACAAAAATTAATACTTTTCTACTCTCTCAATGATTGAGCTAGCCATAGAAAAAATGTTGTTGATTTCATCCTTACTATATTTGTCGTCAACTTCTTTTAAACCATAAGGATGTATTCTATTTCTAGTTTCTCTTATCTTTTCTGCCTTTTTGAATATTGCCTCGGTAAATAATCCACTTCTTTTAGCTGCTCTATTTAATTCTTGAAAATCCATCCTTTCTGATAGTTTTTTTGGTTTTGTTGTTCTTTTGATGCCGCATATTTCCTCAGTGGCTGATATTTTCTGAAACTCTTTTACAATTGATAATTTCGCATCTTTCCCCATAATTTTTGTTTCATCTACTTTTCCTTCTTCAATTAATTCATGAATCTTGTAATTCACAAGAGCCTCAATAATTGATGCTGTAAAAATTATCACTGTTTTGAAGGTTGAATATGTAACCGCTCCAGGCAATTCATATTCTTCCTCTAGTGAAACCAAAAAAACGATATATTGCATTTTTATGGCAATATTCTCTCTTAATATTTCATTTTGAACAAAAGAGAATCTATTATTCTTCAGATCCTCTAGTTCGACAAATTTTATGGAATTGTGGAACTTTTTTTTAGCCATTTTTAAGAAGTTGGCTTAACGAGTTATACCCTTTTTCTTTTAGATAATTGCCAAGCTGCTTATCACTTCTTACGCCAAAATCTTTTCCGTACATTTTTTCTATGGTGCCCATTTGTGTATCGCCTCTTTTTTGTTTAAATTGTCCAGTTTTTGTTCGTGGCATTCTATTGATAGGTTAATTTCTGCTCTGATTATATACCTCATTGTTTTTTACAACAAATTTTTGTCAGCACTTCGCACAACGTTTGCGTGTATCTGAAGTTTCGTAAAAATTCCTATTCCTTTATTATTTTTTGGTTTCTTTGTTCTTGAATGCGTATAAGTATAGTGCAATAAATAGCGGAATAAATATGACAATATTAATTGTGGCAATAACAGGTTGAGACAAACCACCCAAATCTTTATCTACTATCTCTTGAGCTACTTGTGGAATTGGTAAAATATATTGTTGGAAAATATTCCAGATTATATAACCATAAAAGAATGTTTTCCAGAACATTGAGCTAAACCATTTTTTTTGCCAACAAAATGCGAATAAGCCTAGCATAGCTACCAGCATTAGGATAACATCAATAACTTCCCAAATTCTTGAAAACCCTTGCCACAAATATGTTGGAATTATAGCAATTAAAAGAAACCAAAAATAAATTTTCCAAAAAGTTTTTTTCATAATGTTAATGTTTTAGATATAGTTATATTATATACTAAGTTATTCGACCAGTGTACAATTCGTTATCAAAAATTTTTTAGTAATTAAGAAATTTCTGGTTATTTCACTTAACGTTTCGGCATAGCCGAACGTTTGGCAGGTGTAAAATATGCCGAAGGCTCACATCTGTGCAATATTGGTGAAGTGAAGGAGGGAAGTAACTGAGTGTAATCGCTTATACCTTGTTAGCGGATCTACATTTTTCTCTTTGATTTCTTTCAAAAATTACTTTTTCAATGGAATAAGAATTTGATTTTTCAGTTTTGGTGAGCACAAGAGGGGGTTAGGGGGTGAATTGTGCGAGCCAAAGCGCCTTATCCTTATCATTTCCCGCACGATTTGAGTTGCAATATGTGGATTTGTGTGTTATAATATATTTAGTTTTATTCATAACCTAAAATAAAAATGAAAAAACAAAACAAAATTTTATCGGCTTTTCTTGCGGTTGTCGTGGTTGCTGGCACTGTATTTTATGCTGGTAATTCGGAGATGTTTCAAGGAAGGCTGTATAGATTTTCTAAGGCTCCAATAAAATGTAACATATTGCTTGAAAACTTTGATCCAAATCCTGGAACAGTAGCTAAATATGGTGATGCTGTAGGCTTTAAATGGAATGGCCCGGGTTGTTCTAGTTATAATTGGTCTCAATATGAATTGTGTTTTGAAAATGTAAATAATTCGCAAGAGTTTGCTTGTATAGGTGTGATTCCTAATTCAAATCACTGGACTCTTTCTGGTGCTGATTGGAGATTTATGAATGACGAAATGAAAACTTTGACTTCAAGTACTCAAGTTGATACTAACTGGTATGTTCAGTCTCGTTTTGGGAATGCGCTGAAGGGTGAAATTTTGACTACAAAACCTTGGAAGTTCTCATATACTAAGTAATTTAATGTTTTAATTTGAGAGGCTTTGTTATATAGCAAAGCCTCTTTTTTTATTCTCTGTTAACTCTTTGGATTTTGAACATTGAAATACCTTTTCTTGTTCGTACCGTTTTGCCTCCGTGGAATATTCTGTTTAATTCATCTGCAATTGCTTGTAGATTTGTAAGGTTTTTGTCTCCACGTTGAATTTGAAATTTTGGATCCGATAGCAATTGTAGGCAGTAATGATGTTCGTCCAATCCTGTTTCCGGGTCAAATATATGATTTTCCCAAGGAATTTGCCCTCTGGAGATGATGGCTTTTTGTGAAGCTGCTTTTTTCTCCGTTGCGGATAAACCGTGAATTCCGGCTCCCATTTCATATGACTTTTGACCGTGAGCAACATGCTCTTCGTGAGTAAGTCCGTGAATGCCTTTTCCTTCTTGATGTACTCTTTTTCCGATTACTCTCAATTCTTCGGTACTTTGGGCAGTTACTCCTTTTCCGTCAGCCATGTTTCTTCTTGCTAATTCACTTCGTTCTTCGAAGGTCATTGCATGCACTCCGACTTCCATGTCTCGTGCTTTACGGCCGTTGGCACTTAATTCTTTCGTGGTTTGTGCGAAAATTCCTCGTCTTTCATTATGGAGAGTTTTCCCAATTTGGCGTCTTTGTTCAGTAGTGAGGCCATGTATGCCGATTCTTCTTTCTCGTAGACTTTCGCCATGTTTTCTATACTCTTCTACTGTCCAGGCAAACATTCCTTTTTTGTCTCTGACTAATGCTTGAGCTGCTTTTGACGATATTGCTCGTCTTGTTTCAGTGTCCATTCCGTGTATGCCTTTGCCTTGTTCAAAACATTCTTGGCCATTTCTCCTTGTCACTGTTTCTGCCAGTTTTGCTCTTTCATCTTTATCTGGAAGTAGTTCTTTCAATGCTTCACAAACAGCGGTTCTTGCGACACGGGCGGTCTGGGCCAACTCATCAATCCCGTATTTCTTGACTATTTCTTCTTGATTTAGGCCACTTCTATAGTCATTGGCAATTTCCGGTCTCTCTTCAATAAGCTGTTTAGCTAATCTCTGAGCGGCTTGAATGGCAGCAATTTGCGAAGCTGTACGTTCTGATGTGTCTGATTCCAGTCCCATATTTGCGTGATTAGAGCTTTTTATTTTACGTATATTTGTGAAATATGTCAATGCTTGAATTTTGTCTCCTTCTTAAAACTGTTTTTGGAGCGAAGCGGTGGAGCGAATGAGTCGCATAGTCTCTGTTGTCAGATGTGGTAAAATTCTACTCAAATCCAAATTCTGTATCTTCAGTTGTTATGTCACCGAAAATTTCACAAGCATATGGGAATAAATTTGTTTTTTGAAGCCTGTAGAGGCAATTGTAAATTGATTCATCACTTTTCCCTTCCATTAAGCTCATTAAAGTATCGATGGCTCCATTTGTTAGCTCAGGATCACTATTGCTTCCTGAGTTGGGCCCAGATGTAATTATTTGATTACCACCAATTGAAATTTCTTGGGGAGCTGTTTTATGTGCTCCTGGATAAAGTTGTTCATTTGACCAATCTAGAAAAGCAAAAGCTAATTCACGAGCGTGTTCATAATTTTGTGTTCTGTCGATAATTACAACTAATTCTGCTCTACTTACATTGTTTGAGGGTTTGAAAGTTCCATCTGGATAACCTTTAATGATTCCCTTTTCTGAAACATTTGTAAGATTTCCAGCAAACCATTCATCTCCATTCACATCTGAGAACGTGGAACTTGCAAATACAGTGATAGCTCCCCCAAAAAATATTCCTATGAGGAGGCTGATTGATAGTTTTTTCATGTTGTGTTGCTTAAGAAATATGCTTGTGAAATTAGATTATATAATTTTGCCATTTTACACAACGTTTCGGCCTATACACTTTTTGGGTGGTTATGGGAAGTTTTTTGTTTTAAAGCCAAAAGTAGCTCCATGTCCCTGGTAATAGTCGAAATTTGTAAGTTTTTAATTTGGTTGGTTTTATTCCTATGTGTTTGGCAAAATAATTTTCGTTTTTTGTGGTGTTTTGTGAAAATTCGAGGCCGCTTAGGGGGTAGCCTATGATTTCTCCAGATTTTAATCTTATTTCAATGCTTTGTGTGTAGAAGCTCTTATTTTGCCAACGATTTCTTATTCCCCATTTTTTAATTTCGTTTATGGGGATTGTTTTTGTGGAAAATGTGTAATTTAAAATGATAGTTTTTTGTTTAGTGTTTATTTCTATTTTGTTGAAAACTTCACTTAAAGCTATTTTGATGAGGATTACAATTATGAGATAATATATTAATTTATCCATTGTTGTACTTGTTTGCCAGGATGCTATCTGTATAAGTACTAATGATACTGTCAAAAATGTGTACGATATCGTGAGCATCCAAAAATGTATTTTTGAATGCTCACGAATTCGGTATGTGTGTATTTCAGAGGTGGTCATTATTCCTCCTTTTTATCATCTTCCTCTACAACTTCTGCTTCTACTGGTTCGTCGTCGGCTTGGGTAACTTTTACGCCGTCGTCTTCTGTTGTGCTGCCTTCTTCTGGCGTTCCTGCGGCGGCTCCGGCTGCTTTGTAGAGTTCGGCTCCAACTTTTTGGATGGCTTCCGATAGAGCTTCTGTTGCTGATTTTAGCTCGTCGGTTGAGGCGTCTTTGTTTTCTAGAACTTTTTTAAGTTCGTCTATTTTTTCTTGGACTGGTTGTTTGATGTCGTCGGCTACTTTGTCGCCAGCGTCTTTGAGGGTTTTTTCAGATTGGTTAATCAAAGTTTCCGCTTGGTTGCGTGTTTCGATTTTTTCTTTCTTTTGTTTGTCTTCGTCGGCATATTTTTCTGCTTCTTGACGCATTTTTTCTACATCATCCTTAGACATATTTGATGATCCTGTAATAGTGATGTGTTGTTCTTTGTTTGTGGCTTTGTCCATCGCTTTAACATTTAGGATTCCGTTTGAGTCGATGTCGAAAGTTACTTCAACTTGTGGAACTCCGCGTGGAGCTGGTGGGATTCCGTCTAGGACAAATTTACCTAGTGATTTGTTGTCGGCAGCCATTGATCTTTCACCTTGTGTAACATGGATTTCTACTGATGTTTGGTTGTCGGCAGCAGTTGAGAATACTTGTGATTTTGAGGTTGGGATCGCTGTGTTGCGGTCTATCAAAATTGTGTGTACGCCACCCATAGTTTCAAGACCAAGTGAAAGTGGAGTTACATCTACAAGTAGGATGTCTTTTACATTGCTATCTCCGGCTAAGATTCCACCTTGGATTGCAGCACCTAGAGCTACTACTTCGTCTGGGTTGATTCCACGGTGTGGGTCTTTTCCAAAAATTTCTTTAACTTTTGCTTGTACGGCTGGGATTCTTGTTGATCCACCAACTAGGATAACTTCGTCAATGTCGCTTTCGTAAACTTTTGAATCTTTCATGGCATTGCGGCATGGTTCAACAGTTTTTTCGATTAAGTCTGCAACCAAGTCTTCAAATTTTGCACGAGATAGTTTTCCTTCGTAGTTTTTTGGACCGTTTGAGTCTACAGTTAAGTAGGGAAGTGATACTGTTGTTTCGTGTAGAGAAGATAGTTCGATTTTGGCTTTTTCTGCGGCTTCCTTAACTCTTTGGATTGCCATTTTGTCGCCTGAAATATCTATTCCTTGTTCTTTTTTAAATTCGTCGATGATCCATTGCATTACGCGTTGGTCGAAATCGTCACCACCTAGTTGAGTGTCTCCATTTGTTGATAATACCTGGAATACACCTTCTCCTAGATCTAGAATTGAAACATCAAATGTTCCTCCACCAAGATCGAAAACAGCTACTTTTTTGTCGCCACCGTGTTTGTCTATTCCATATGCAAGCGCTGCTGCTGTTGGTTCGTTGATAATACGTTTTACGTCTAGTCCGGCAATTTTTCCGGCATCTTTTGTGGCTTGTCTTTGTGAATCGTTGAAATAGGCAGGGACTGTGATAACAGCTTCTGTAACTTCGTGTCCTAGATAAGCTTCGGCATCGGCTTTGATTTTTTGTAGTACCATGGCAGAAATTTCTGCTGGCCTTCTTTCTTTTCCGTCTAAGATGATTTCTACTTCGCCGTTTTTACCTTTTACACATTTGTATCCAACTTTTTTGATGTCATCTTGAGATTCTGACATCTGACGACCTATAAAGCGTTTTGCAGAATAGATTGTGTTGTCTGGATTTGTTGTCATTTGATTTTTGGCAGCAACACCCACGCGGCGTTCACCGTCTTTGATTGCTACAACTGATGGGGTAGTGCGAGCACCTTCCGCATTAGGGATTACAGTGGCTTCTCCACCTTCCATTACGGCAATACAAGAGTTTGTTGTACCTAAATCGATTCCGATAATTTTACTCATTTTTTTTAGTTGTTAAGATTTAGCACTCTCTATTTTAGAGTGCTAATGTAAGGGTGTCAAGAGTGAAATTTGTAATTATTTTATTTGCAGGCTTTTGCGCAGCAGATTTTAAATATTCCTCTGGGTGTAAGGAAATCTTCGCAAGTTGTTCCTCTGATTGTGGTGTTTTTGTAGGGGTCGAATCCTAGTTGTGTTTCTGCTTTTGCATTTGCAATACTTTGGACTGTTTCTGTTGGGATGTTGTCTGGACTTTCTTTGCAGGCTGTCTCACATTCACCAATTGCATCTATGGCTTTCATTCTTGTTGCTGCGGCAACATAGGCAGATTCTCTGTTTGGATGTATGTATCTTTCTGGTTGTGGTTGGATTTGTGGCGTTGGGGCTTGTGCTTCTACTGGTTGCCAGTTTGTGCAGCTTACTAATGTTGTTAGTGCTGCTGTTGCGATGCTTAGTTTTTTCATGTGCTAAAATAATTGGAGGTTAATTTAGGTTATTTTTGTGTATATGTAAAGAGCCCGCATCTGGCGGGCTCTTTTTTGGAAAGGTTACTCTCCGTTTCCTACCTTAACTTTTGCGTGGCGGATTACTTTTGATCCTATGGTATAGCCTTTTTCGAATTCTTCTACTACTGTGTCTTTTTCTCCAGGGCCTTGTGTTATGGCTTCGTGTAGGTCTGGATTGAAAGGGTGTCCGAGGCTTTCTATTGCTTTGAGTCCACTTTCTTCTAGGGTTTTGTGGGCGTTTTCTATACTCATTGATAGGCCTTTAAACCATTCTTCTGCTCCTTCTGGAACGTGTTGTTTTGCACGATCGAGGTTGTCTAGAAGGGGGAGGAGTTTTTTGATGAGGTCGGCGTTGGCGAAGATTACCAAATTTGATCGCTCTTCTTCTTGGCGACGCTTAAGGTTTTGTAGATCGGCCATTGCTCTTTTTGCCAGCTCTGTCATTTGAGCTAGCTCTTCTTGTAGTGGTGATATTTCTTCAGTTTGATCTTGTGGATCTTGAGTGTTTTCGTTTGTCATTCTTGTTCAAGTAATTTTTTAATTTCTTCCAAGATGGAAATGTTGAATGCATAGTTCATGCGTTTTGGTCCTAGAATTCCAATGAATCCTTTGAAGCCATTTTTTTCATATTGGGCTACGATTATGGAGCAACTTTGTGTTTGAGGCAAAATATTTTCTTCTCCAATAAATGTGCGTACTTTTTTAGTTGTTTCTAGCTGGTGTAGGGTTTTGATGAAGTTGTCTGATTGTTCAAAAACTTCTATTACTTCACAGGCGTGTGCTGTGTCATGCGAGAATTCTGGCTGTCTTAGCATGTTTGAGGCTCCGAGGAAAAATGTTCTTGGGTTGTCTGGAGTGGTTGCAAAACTAGCAAGACCTGTAGCACGTGATGCAAGATTTACGGCATCATAAAGCTGTTCTCTTACTTTTTGAACATTGTAGTCTTTAGTGATTTTTTGAATAGTTTGTTTAGCTTCTTGGCGGGCTTTTTTGTAATCAGCCATTTCGTCTACAAAAAGTCTGTATCCTTTTGTTGTAGGAATGCGGCCAGCCGAAGTGTGAGGTTGTGAAATGTAACCTTCTTGTTCCAGAGCTGCCATATCGTTACGAATTGTAGCAGGGGATACCTGAAACTTATAGCTTACAAGAATTGTTTTTGATCCAACCGGCTCAGCAGTTTCAATGAAATTTTTTACTATAGCCAGTAGAACTTGTCTTTTTCTCTCTTCTGACATTTTTTTTAGTTGTTATTTATTAGCACTCGTTATTATAGAGTGCTAGGGGGTTGGAAGTCAAGAGTTGAGATGCCTACATCTTCTCTCCTAACATCTTAACCAAATCTACAACTCTTGAGCTGTAGCCCCATTCGTTGTCGTACCAAGCAAGGATTTTTACCATGTTGCCTTCTATAACTTCTGTGGATAGTGCGTCTACAATTGATGAGAGAGGGTTGCCTTTATAGTCTACTGAAACTAATGGTTTTTCTGAGTAGCCAAGTATTCCTTTCATGCTTGTTTCTGAGGCTTCTTTGAGTTTTGCGTTTACTTCTTCAGTTGTTGTTGGGGTTTTTACATTTACGGTTAGATCTACAAGTGAAACTGTTGGCGTTGGGATGCGGATTGAAAGACCATTAAGTTTGCCGTTTAGTTCTGGAAGTACTAGGCCTACGGCTTTGGCCGCGCCCGTTGTGGTTGGGATCATAGATTGAGATGCTGAGCGGGCGCGGCGCAAGTCCTTGTGTGGTAAATCTAGAATTCTTTGATCGTTTGTTACTGAGTGAATAGTTGTCATTAATCCTTTTTCTATGCCAAAAGCTTCGTGTAGGACTTTAGCAACTGGTGCAAGGCAGTTTGTTGTACAAGATGCGTTTGAAATGATGTTGTGTTCTGTTGGGTTGTAGTCTGTATCGTTTACTCCAAGTACTAGTGTTACATCCATATCTTTTCCAGGTGCTGAAACGATTACTTTTTTTGCGCCAGCTGATAAGTGCTTTCCTGCTCCTTCGCGGTCTGTAAATACACCTGTTGATTCGATCACTATATCTATATTTAAATCTTTCCATGGTAAATTTGCCGGATCTCTTTCGCTTAAGATTTTGTATTCTTTTCCGTCTACTAAAATGGAACCTTCTTTTGCTTCAACTTCGTGGTTTAGTTCGCCGTATGTTGAATCGTATTTTAGGAGGTGGGCTAGAGTTTCTGGGTCTGTTAAGTCATTGATTGCTACTATGTCGAAATATTGTTTTTCCAGATTTATATGAAAAACTTGGCGGCCAATTCTTCCGAAGCCGTTAATTGCTACTCTAGGTTTCATGATTAAAGGGTTAATATTCGTGTGTGAGTATAAAGATGTAATGGGGGACTTTCAAGTGGTTGACAATTGCGTGAAAATATATATAATCAGCCATCCTAAATTGAATTTATTATGAAATATTCGGTGCCTTCACATCCAGTTGTTGATAATGCTCTGAGAAAGGCTTCTGTTGATGCGCCATTGTCTAAATGGGCAATTATTGGTAATAGGGCTGAAAAGGGGGAAGTTATAGTTTTATCAAATCGTATAAGGAGAAACTTGGTAGCTTTGGATTTTTACAGATTTGCATTTGATCTTATTACAAAAGTTTCGGAAGAGTCTGGTGGGGTGAGATCTGTAGGTGATGAATTTGATGATTTGTATGATGTGTTGAGGGGTGGTTCTGATGTTTCTTATCTTAAGCAGCGTATGGGTCATAAAATTGGAGATTTGGGATTAGTGGGGTATTTAAATGATCAGTATGGTGAGGTTCGTAATGTTGTTACGAGTTTAAGGAGTGATTTGGCTTCTTGTTTAGCTCAAGTTGAACCAATTAGTTATGATGATGCTGTGGCGATTGTGCAATACTCTGATGCTTTGATTTATGATCTAGATGCTGATGTAGCTCAGTTTAGGGCTAGGTTGCGAAATGTGGCAGATCAGCGTAGAAAAGATATGTTTCCTAGAGTACAGATATCTGATATCTAATAGATATGCATCATAATGTTAATGATTCAGAAACGCTTTTGAAGGCTGTGGAAGTTCTTAAGAATGGCGGTGTTGTTATGCATCCTACAGAGACCTGTTATGGTTTAGCGGTTGATATTTTGAATGAATCAGCTCTGAAAAAAATGTATAACATTAAAGGTAGGGATTTTAATAAACCAGTAAGTATTTTGGTTGATGGCTTTGGTATGGCTGAAGAATATGGAATTTTTTCTGATAAAGCACTTCAGTTGGCTCATAAGTTTTGGCCGGGTCCACTTTCGATAGTTGTGCCTAGAAAAAGAAGCTTGCCTAACTTTTTGAACCCTGGTGAAGATTTTGTTTCTATTAGATGGTCTGGAAATTCATTTTGTGAAGATTTAGTTTTTCGCTTTGGTGGGCCTATAACGACTACAAGTGCGAATGTTGCAGGTGAAGATCCCTTATATGAAGCTATTAAGTTTTCTGATGGTATTGATTTAGTGGTTGACGGAGGTGTGCTTTCACAAAATCAGCCCTCAACAATTGTGAAAGTGGATGGTGATAGGGTGGAGGTTTTAAGGCAGGGTGGTCTTTTAATTGAAGAGGCTTGTTAGTGCAAAAATTGATTCTATTCCTGTAAGTAGTAGCAGTGCTGAGACTATTGTTCCGAGTATAAATAGGCTGCAGGCTTTCCAGTATTCAACTCCAAAGAGATAGGCAATTAAAGCTCCTGCTGAGGCCCCTGTTCCTGGAAGTGGAGTTGCAACTAGCATAAAAATAAAAAGTGCTTCGTATTTTTCAAAACTTTTGCTGTGATCTTTTCTGGTTTTATTGAATAAAAATGTAAGAAACTTATCCATTATTGGGGAGTTTTTTCTAAGAAAGTTTGTGATTGGTGTTGCTGCTGCAAGGCCTACCATTGCTGGAATTATTGTTCCGGCGGTTGCGAAAGCTATTGTGCTTGTTTTTGAGAGTCCAAGTTTGAGCCCTAGCGGAATTGCTAGTTTTATCTCTAGAAATGGAGTCATGGCTAAAAAAAATACTGTGAGTTCTGGTGGCATGTATTTATTTAACTCTTTATAAAAAAATTGGTAAAGATGAAGTTTTAAAAGTGTGTGCAAAAAAATTAAACAATAGATGGAAATTTGTTCAACATAAAAGGACTACAAAAGTTATACATCGTTTTTCCTTTTCTGTAGCGCAATATTTGCCACATGCGTTAGTGTTTTTATGTATCTCTTAATAAAAGTGATTGACCCCGAAAACCTCTAGCCTTACATTGAATAGCAAGAAGTAGATAAAAAATTTATACACATTTTGTACACAACTTTTGAACTAAATATTAAGAATGGAGCATAAGTCAGTACTAAAATGGGAGGTTATAGAGTTTATGGACTTGCATGAGGGTGACATCGTAGTTGATGGCACTTTGGGGCTTGGAGGTCATAGTATAGAAATTGTGAAAAAGATTGGAAAGAGTGGGAAATTAATTGCATTTGATCAAGATGAAAGAAACTTAGAAGAGGCTAAGAGAAGGTTAAAAGGGTGCGATCAGGTGGTTTATGTAAGAGATAATTTTCGTTACTTGAAAAGTAGGTTACAGGAAAATGGAATTAAAGAAATTGATGCTATTTTGCTTGATTTAGGCCTTTCTTCACCTCATGTGGATGAGGCGGAAAGGGGATTTTCTTTTATGAAAGATGGGCCTCTTGATATGAGGTTTAACCTTGATAATCCGCTTACTGCAGCTGATGTTGTTAATGACTATAGTGAATCTGATCTTACCTATATCTTTAGAGTTTATGGTGAAGAACAGTTTGCAAAAAAGATTGCATCGGCGATGTGTAAAAGGAGGTCTGATCAAAAATTTAGTACTACTACTGAATTGGCAGAATTTATAGAAAATATAGTTCCTAAAAAACGTTCTGGACGAAGTTCAAAAGCTCACCCTGCAACTAAGGTGTTTCAAGCATTAAGGATTGCAGTGAATGAGGAGTTAGATGTTTTAAAAGAAGTTTTAGAACAGACTATGGAAGTTTTGAAAGTTGGAGGAAGAGTGGTGGTGATTTCTTATCACTCACTAGAAGATAGAATTGTTAAGCACTTCTTTAAAGACTTGATCAAGCCGGAAGCGGAAGGTGAGGAAGCTATCTATAGCAATTTCTCAGATCCTATCGTTGAAGCCATGAATAAAAAACCTGTTTTACCTACTGAAGCTGAACTTGAAGATAACCCAAGAAGCCGAAGCGCACGCTTAAGGGCTTATAAAAAAATAAAACCTTATAAATCTTAAAAATATAAATGTCTCAATTAATTCTTAATAACGGTTTGTCTCGTAAAAATCTTTTTAGCAGATTTGTTCCTTCTGTTGAGGCAGGTCCATATTTTTTACTTTTTTCTTTAGTACTTTTTGTTGGTCTTGTTACTGTTGTAACTTTAATGTTTTCTGCAAGACAAGTTACTAAGGGGTATGTATTAAGTTCACTTGAGGTTGAGCATCAAGAATTAATTAGAGAGGGGAACAAAATGGATATGCAAATTTCTGAGGTAAGAGCTCTAAATCGCATTGAGCAATCACCTAAGGTTAGAAGGATGATTAGGCCTGGTCAAACGGCTTATGTTCACGCTGATACGGCTATTGCACAGAAATAGTTTTTACTTTAATATTTGGGCGAATTTAAGGGCTTAACTTTTATATATATGTCACAAATGCGATTTTTTCAGGACAGAAGCTATTCAGTAGGTGAGTTAACTCGTCTTCGTCAAATGACAAGAAAGAGTGGAACATCTCTTATTCTTCCATATGATCAGTTTATTGAGCATGATAATAGGCATGTAGAGCCAAATCCGGCTGCTGCAAATCCTGATTATATTTGTAAATTGGCTGAAGCTGGGGGATACAATGCTGTAGCTGTTCACTATGGTTTAGCTAAAAGATATTGGAGTAAACTACAAGGTTCTGTGCCACTTTTATTAAAACTAAATGGAAAAACTTCTTTTCCAGATCAATCTGAACCTTTAAGTGTACATACTTCTTGGGTTGAAGATGCTGTAAGACTTGGGGCGGCTGGAGTTGGTTATACTATGTATTACGGATCTCCAAGACAAACTGAAGATTTACCTCAACTTGCAACTGTTCGTGAAGAATGTGATAGATATGGAATGCCACTTGTTGTTTGGGCTTATCCAAGAGGTGTGGCTGTGGTTGCAAAAGGTGGAGCGGATTGTAGTTACGCAATTGAATCTGCTGTGAGAATGGCGGTTGAAATGGGTGCTACTGTTATTAAAGCTAATTTGCCTGTGGCTACTAAGGTTGATTTCTTTGATAATTCATCTGTACCTGAGTATTACAGAAAGGTTGAAAAAGAATTACAAGGTATGGACGCAAAAGCTCAAAAATGGGAAAGAGCGAAAAGAGTTGTAGATGCCGCTCAAGGAATTCCGGTTTTATTTAGTGGTGGTTCTCAAATTGGTGATGAAGATCTAATTGAAAATGCGGAAGCTTGTATTGATGCTGGATGTTATGGATTTATTTTTGGAAGAAATATGTGGAAGAGAGATTTTGATGAAGCAATTGAAATGACAAGCAAGTTCCAAGATATGCTTGATAACTCTAAATAATATGCCAGTTCGTATAGCAATTAATGGTTATGGCCGTATAGGTCGTGATTTGCATAGGCAACTTCTTGATATAAAAGGGATCGAGATTGTTGCTGTTAATAGCAGATCTGATGCAGAGTCTCATGCTCATTTATTGAAATATGATTCTTTGTATGGAAAGTGTAATGCTGATATTAAAGTGGAAGGAGGAAATTTAGTGGTAAATGGTAAAACTGTTTATGTTTATCAAGTTGCTGATCCGGCAAAGCTTGAATGGAAAAAGCATAAAATTGATATTGTTATTGAATCTACCGGTAAATTTACTGCGATGGAGGATGTGGAAAAACATTTAATTGCAGGTGCTAAAAAGGTATTGGTTACGGCTCCATGTAAAGATAAGGAAATTCCGAATATTGTGATGGGGGTAAATGATAAGGATTATAATTCTAAGGATTATAAGGTTATTTCAAATGCTTCTTGTACTACAAATTGTTTGGCTCCGATGCTTTATGTTTTGAATGAAGAGTTTGGTGTGGAGATGTCTTTTGTTACTACTCTTCATGCTTTTACCTATACTCAAAATCTTTTGGATAATTCTAACCCTGATGATTTTAGAAGAGCTCGTGCTACTACTGAGTCTATTATTCCTACAACTACAGGTGCTATGAAGGCGATCTCACGCGTTATTCCGTCTTTAGAGGGTAAGGTTGACGGTATGGCGTTTAGAGTCCCTGTACCGACTGTTTCTTGCATTGATATGGTTTGCAGGTTAAAGAAAAAAGTTTCTGCTGAAGAGGTTAATAAGGCTTACACAAAATGGTCTAAAAAAATGCCAAATTATATTGGTGTTAGTGATGAACCTTTGGTTTCTGTGGATTATAGAGGGGATTCAAGATCTGCCATTATTGATATGTTGAGTACTTCGGTTTTGTCTGGTGATTATGTGAAGGTTGTTGGTTGGTATGATAATGAATGGGGGTATGTGAGTAGAGTTGTAGATTTAATTAAATGGTTTAAATAATGACATTAGAAGAATATTTAGCAAAGGCGGGGATAGAGGAGGGCCTTTCTGAGGTTGTTCTTTCTTTGGCTGATTGTGTGGTGGAAATATCTGAGGCAATTTTGGAAACAGAAGATACAAAGGTTGATACAGTGAATCCTTCTGGTGAACAACAAATGAAACTTGATGTAAGGGCGGATCAAATTGTTATGGAAATGCTTAGTGAAAATGATTTTGTTGGTTTAGTGGCAAGTGAAGAAATGGAAGATGAAAAAGTTTTAAATGAAGATGGTGAATTTGCGGTGGCTCATGATCCTTTGGATGGATCATCTTTGTTAGATGTAAATTTAAGTGTTGGTAGTATTTTTGGTGTTTATAAAGCTAAATCTTTTTTTGGATTAAAAGGTGATGATCAAGTTGCTGCCGTTTTGGGGTGTTATGGTCCAAAACTTGGGCTTTTTGTTACTGTAGGAAAAGGAACTCATTACTTTGTTTTAAGTGAAAGTGGTGACTTTTTATTACACCATGGTGATTTAGAAATTGGTGAAGGAAAAATGTTTGCTCCTGGTAATTTGAGAGCTTGTAAAAGCAGAGCTGATTATCTTGAACTAGTTAATTACTGGACTAAAGAGCAATATACATTGAGATATTCTGGTGGAATGGTGCCGGATGTTGGTCAGATTTTACTTAAAGGAAAGGGAATTTTTAGTTACCCTGGTTATGATGAAGCTCCTGATGGAAAGTTAAGACTCCTGTATGAATGTGCCCCTGTAGCTTTTCTTGTTGAGCAGGCTTCTGGCGCTGCTACTGACGGAAAAATGCGCATTTTAGAAAAGGAAATTTCTGAATTAGCTCAAAGAACTCCAATATTTGTTGGTAGTAAGTTGGAGGTTGAACGTTGTGAGAAGATGTTGGCTTAGTTTTTGATTCTTTCTCGTTCTGCTTGTGATTTTAGTTTTGTGCGATTTTTTTCTTGCGCTTTGATTGTTGTTTTTCTTATTTTTTCAAAATGTTTTCTTAGGGCTTCGGCGTTTTTTTTGTTACTTTTGTAGGCAAAATCAAAGATATCACCAACGATTGGAATTGAGCCACCTGTGAGATCTAGTGTTTGTCTGCCAAGCATTTTTGATAATTCCCAGTAAGAAATGTCTGCTTTTTTTGCTTGGTCAATTATATACGCTCCTGCTAGTGCGGCTGCTATATCTCCACCACCTTCAAATAAGCCGAGAAGCGGATCTACCATTCCTGTATCTAAAACTGTTGCTAGTGCTTCTGCTCTTTTTACTCCTTTTTCAATTTGTATTAATTCTTGTGTAGAAAGTTGGCCTTTTTTTGCTTTTTTTGAGATAGATTCATTAGACATATTTTTTGGTGTTATGGAATTGGTGGGTTTGGTGGGTTTGGGGTTGTTTTTTGCTGCGCGTTGATTATACAATGGTTTTTGGTTTTTGGCGATGATATCCCCGGGGATGGCGAATTTTGGCTGTGATGGGTGGTGGCAATTTTTTTGGAGTTTTTTTCGTGGGGAAATGTAGGCGCGCGTCAGAGGGCTTTTATGGTGTTTTAGGGTTGAATTCTCAGCGTTAAAAACTATGTATTTTTGGCTTTCTGCTGCGGATTTTGGCTTGATTTTTCTGGAGAATTTTGCTAATATTTAGGGCACTTCATAACCTAAAATTTTATGACAAATAGAGAGATTCATGTGAGGTTTTGTGAGCTTGGAA
>Ga0210057_1000233_pt1 | contig 97349 bp, 89 predicted proteins | sample CryGeyCG2114_010_2_FD_183968 | JGI IMG/M metagenome (GOLD analysis project Ga0210057, IMG submission 183968) | Groundwater microbial communities from aquifer - Crystal Geyser CG10_big_fil_rev_8/21/14_0.10 (SPAdes) (version 2) | ecosystem: Environmental > Aquatic > Deep subsurface > Groundwater ... | reverse complement strand
GAGAAAACATCGTGGCCAAGTAGCCGCTTGGCAAGAAATTATTAAAAATATTGAGCAGGCTACTATTATTACCGAATCTACGTCTAAAGCCTCTTGTCATTTGTCCGAAATGTGCGTAAACTGAGCAATTGTTGACAAAATAACACATTTAGTGCTATTTTTGTTTTATGAATAAGTAATATTAACAATTAAATATAGGAGAGACGAAAAATGACAAATACAGTAGAAGAATTTGTCGGTCAGCTTAGTGCAGAGTCACAAGAGTTGATTGAGAATAAATTATTCACTAAAAATAATTTAGATAATTATATTTTTGATCACCAGGGAAAATTTTTAATTAATGATCCTGCGTATCTCTTATCACCAATCAATGAAGAAAGAATTATCGGTGAGCTTAATAGTAGCGAAATAGAGTTAGCAATCATCGTTGAGGATGTTTTTCTGAGATATCTGAAAGAACAGAAAGATAGTATTAGATATTTTAAAGATACTTTAGAATGTATGGATGGTTGTGGGGAGAGGGAAATGGGGGAAGCTCAAAAGTATCTCTTAGATCTAAACAATAGATTGCAGGTATTATATAAAGAACATGACAATACCGCTAACTACGTCAATTCCTTAATAAGTTTAAGACTTAAAAAGGAAATTGATATTTTGCTTGAGAAAGATAGTAGTATTGATAAACATGTCTATTGTTATAATGCTTATATAAAATCTTGGTCAGGTTATGCTTTCAGGGTTTGCAATGGAAATAAAATTTTATTGGATAATCAATGCATTCCTGGGGGTGACTAATAATTCTTAATATAATGAGTAGATTAAAATCGCTCATTTTTTATTTATTTAAAGCCGTTCCAACTATCCCTGTCTCTGAATAAATCCAAAAACGCCTTATTTTACAGGCGTTTTTTATATTTTTGCTTTAAATTTTTGTTGTTTTATTGCTATAATTGTGATATTATATTTGTATAAATTAATAGACAGATATATGAAAAAAATAAAACTATTATTAATTACTCTATTATTAGCCACCGCATCAGTTACGCTAGCGGGATGCTCTAATGAAGAAGCTAACCGTGAGCATGTGCCAATTACTAATACCCAAGAAAGTATAGAGGAAGACAAGTCTGACTTTCCGCAAAGAGATAAAGCTATTGAACAATATTTACTTGCTCAAAAACAATTTTCTTGGCAGACAGAAAAGGATAGTCATACTTTTTGTAAGATTGAAAATTTAAAACCTGATCAAGAATTGTTCCCATTATATCTTTGGTCTTATTGTGGAGAATATATTATTAAAGATAATAAGTTAGAAACCTTGAGTGGCTCATCGGGGCCAGTTAAGATAGATTATCCGAATGAGTTGTCATATTATAATTTAAGTCAGTTTTCCCATGAGGTTCCGGGGGATGGTTCAAATTACGCCAAGGACATCAAAATAATATTTCCTGACGACGTTCAACGAAAAATATTTAATCATGATACAAAATCTTTAATTACTAAAACTGAGAATTTTGCTCTTATCAATATTTCCGCTTGGAATTCTATAAAACAGGCCATCGCCGATTGTGAAATTAAATCGATTATGCAAACTCATGCTCTGGAGGTAACAGCTACTTTTAAAGAGGGGAGAATAATAACTGCTCAGGAGCCCGGAATAGATGATATCTTTAATATTATTGATGAAAACAGAGAAAAATGTGGAGAGATTATTATGGCTACAGAATAGTTTTTTTTGCATATTATTATTCTATAATTAAAATATTTAAAAAAGCCCTGGATTTATTTCAGGGCTTTTCAAAACTTGATTGTTAAACCAAAGTAATATTTTTTAAATTATACTTTGATAACCTATCTACTTCTTGTAATATAATTGGTTTATACTCTGGGCAGGGAAAACTATAAAATTTAACATCTGAAATAACTATTCTTTAACCGATAAAAACACCCACTTGAGTGTTTTTATGTATCGTTTAAACCTAGTTTTTTAATTGTTATTTAAACAATAGAGGTAAAAGTGTGAGAAGAAAGATATCAGCTGTAAAGTGAGCGATCATTGCCGACTCCAGTCCCTTTTTCCAGAAAAGCCATCCAAAAACAATGCCGCCTATACCATTTAAAATAATTGCCCGGCTAATAATTAATGGATTTAAGTTTGTCAGAGAGGCTGTAATAGGTAAGTGCCCTAAGCCGAATATAATAGCGGCGAGAAAAATTGAAACTATTATCTCGGCTTTTGTTGGTTGGTTTTGTCCACGTATTTTTGTGCTTAGCCAAATAAAGAATGTCATTAAGAATAACCTCATTAATATTTCTTCGGTGGCGCCCCCGTATACAGCCGCTAAAAGTTTTTGCCAAATTGGGGTATAGTTTTGGTGGGTACTAATAGTGGTTCCGAGATAGATAAAAATAGTATCAAGGACATAAATAGTTATGGCCGTAGCAGCTCCGATAAGAACTGATTTATTTAAAATATCCTTTAATATTTTTTTGTAATCTCTTTTTTCTAATATAGCCTCAAACAAGGGGAGACGAAAATTAATTTTTTTAGTAAAAAATAATCCCAAAAATATAACAATAGAAAAAAGAATTAAGCTTTGGACAAGCTGGGCAAAAAATATTAATCCAATCGGTTGGCCGATTGTTTTTAGTAGTTCTCCTTGAATAGAGAGAATATAGGGGAAGACGCAAGCCATACTTACCAAGCTTAAAGCTAGCAAAAGGAAAAATAATTTCCAGTTAATATAATTTTTCATATATAATTATTTTAACATAAAATAAATTTAGATTATAGCTATAGTTTTTTGCCTTATTTTTTATTTAGGATTTAGTTAGTCACTGGGTCGCCAGTTTTATAGTTAGTAAAAAAGGTATCAGGAATATCCTCTACATTCTTATTCCAGTTAGCTCCATAGTATTTCTCAGCGATTGCCGGAGTTATCATGAGACGTAGTGTCCCGTTTAAATCAACCGCATAAACATGAGGATCACTCTGTATTTTGACCAGCTTTACTCCTGGTCTGTAAGTGACATTACCGCCTAGCATTATTTTACTCATTTCTTCTAAACTAATAGTTTGAACACTAGAGAAATCGGAATACCAGGTAGCGTAAGTTTTAGCGTTGGGGAAAACATATCTTTTCCCATCCGCTCCGCAATAATAGACGGAAGAATTTTCTGGAATGCGAATCAGTGCGCCGGCCTCACAATAAACCGTTAATCCGGTATTCACTGTTAAGCCTTTATCAAAATTAATAGAGGGACTGGCTGCTGTCGTGGCAGCTATATCATAATTATAAATTTCTAAGGCTGCATTGAGATATTGATAGGGGTTAATAGCGGTATCGTCTTGTAAACGAATTTCAAAATGAAGATGAGTGGCGGTTACCTCGGCATTTCCAGAATCACCGACCCAGGCAATGTGCTGACCCTGGACAACGCTTACCCCCTGGCTAATACCAGGCGCATAGGCGTATTGCAGTCCACCCTGGCCATCATCTGTCCCGGGTGTATCATTATTGATATGAAGATAGTTATATTTATAACCGTCATCACCGGCAACGGAGAGCATATAGCCATAACTGGGTTCGGTTGTTGGGGCAAAGGTGACTCGTCCACCTCGCGCCGCTAAAATTGGGGTCATTTGAGGAGCCATTAAATCGTTAGCCTCATGCAGGCGTCCGCCACTACGGCCATCACCAAAATCATCACCAAAATTTACCACTCCTTCCACTGGGAAAATAATATCCGGAGGGCCGGAGATTGTGATAGCAGGAGCGTGATACCGGCTATTATCAGAAAAGTCACTGGAATAAAACTGTGCATTCGCTAGAGAGGGAATTAACACCGCAATAGCAATCAAGAGATACCAACTTGTGTGTTTATTTATAGATTTAATATTATTTGACAAGCAATGCCAATCTAGTCATTATACTTTGGTTCTGTTAATAAAGCTAACTTGTAGCTTGATTTTAAAGGTTAAGGTGCTATATAGTTAATATATGAAAAATAATAAAAATATAATAATTTATTCTTAAATATGATGCTCCTTCTTTATGTAATTGTATTGTTAGTTTCCTTTTATTTATTAGCCGTTATTTGTAATCGTTATTTCATTTTTTCTTTAGATAGGATTGCCATTAAGCTTAACATGAATTCGGATATGGCTGGTGCGACCCTCATGGCTATTGGTTCAAGCGCTCCCGAATTATTTATTTCCTTTATTGCTTTGTATAAGCCGGGAAGTGAAAACATGGGCGCTGGTACAATAGTTGGTTCCGCCTTGTTTAATATTTTAGTAATCATTGGCGCTTCGGCTATGGTTAGAAAGGCTTTTATTGCCTGGCAACCAGTAATTAGAGATGTTATTTTCTACTCTCTCTCTATCATTTTACTTATATATTCTTTCTGGGATGGAAAAATAATTCTTCTGGAATCTGTCGCGTTCCTAGCTCTTTACGGTATTTATATAATCGCTGTTTTACAATGGCGTAAAATATTGCCTTATAAGGATGATGAAAAAGATCTGGCGGAAGAATTAAAAGAGGGGAAAAATAAAAAAACAGAGCAAAAAAACATTTTTGGTAAATTTTTAAATGGCATTGATTTGTTGTTAGATTTTATTTTTCCTAAATCAGAATATTATTGGACTACTTTCTTTATATCAATTTTCTTCATTACCGGATTAAGTTGGGTTCTAGTAGAAAGTGCTGTCGGCATATCCGTGATTTTACATGTTCCTGCTGTTATTATTGGTTTGACTGTTTTGGCTGCTGGTACGAGCATACCAGACTTAATTTCTTCACTTATTGTTGCCAGACAAGGTAGGGGCGGAATGGCAATTTCTAATGCTATCGGTTCTAACATTTTTGATATTTTAATTGGTCTTGGTCTGCCTTGGTTAGTGGTAACGATTGGTGGTAAAATTATTCCAGTAGCCACAGAAAATCTTAGTAGTTCTATTATTCTATTATTTGCCACAGTGGCAGCTGTTTTGGGATTCTTAATAGCGAGAAAGTGGCATCTAAATAAATTTTCTGGTCTTAGTTTAATCAGCATTTATATTGCTTATTTATTGTGGAATATTCTCCAAGTATTTTAGTAATATTATAAAAAAATCCCGAATATTTTCGGGATTTTTTTTGTTTTAGAAGTTTTAATTTTCTATTTACTATCTTGTTTTTTAATAAGAAGGGTTAAGATTGGTGGCGTGAGGAGTGTGCTGAGAATGACCATAATCACAATAATTGAAAATAGACGATCGTCAACTACTCCTAAGTTTTTTCCAATCATAGCGAAGATTAATCCTACCTCTCCCCGAGGAATCATGCCGACCCCCACTATCCATTTATTAACTTTACCAGCGACTGAGCCAGCCACGATTTTACCGATAAAAGCGGCTACTGAGACGGCTAGGGCAATCATCAGTACTGGTAAGTCAAATAATACTTCCAAGCGAACACTGAAACCGGTCATGACAAAAAATATTGGCACTACTAAAAATCCCAACGGTTCTATTAGCTCTTCTATGTGTTTTTCGGAATGTTTTTTAGCTAAATCAGTCATTTCTTGCTTTATTGTTCCTTCTGCGCGATCGGCGACAATTTGTAGATTTTCTACTAATGGACTTTGCTTAAAGTATTTGAAATGAACTGAGTCAAGAATGAGACCAGCGGCGAAAGCCCCGACGATTGGCGCTAAACCGATTTTTTCCGCCAAGTAGGCAACTATTAAGCCAAATGACAGGGCGAGGGTAAATTTCATGCCAGTGCCGGTATGAATTTTGGAAAACATTTTTCCCAACCAAGGTGCTATTTTTGTTCCGATATATATAGCACCGGCTAAAAAGGCAAAAGCTTTCAAGGTAATTAGACTTATACCAGTCGGACTGACACTACCCTGAGTGACTATGGCGGTTACTACCGCTAAAATTATGAGTCCTAACACGTCATCAATTACGGCTGCACCCAGAACAATTTGTGCTTCATTGGTTTTAAGTTTGCCCAAATCTTTAAATACTCGGGCGGTAATACCGACAGAAGTGGCGGTTAGAGTAGCCCCCAAAAATAAATAAGCATTAAAAACTAGTCCGGGAATAAGCCAAGGGCCAATGACGAAAGTTCCTAAAACAAAGGGAACTATTACCCCCACAATAGCTACTAATAAAGCTCTCAGACCGACTTTTTTCATTTGTGCCAGATTTGACTCTAGGCCAATTTGAAAAAGTAAAATTACTACGCCAAATTCTGATAAAAATAAAATAATCTCGTTACCTCTAAGAGGTTCAAACCAGTGAAAACCCAGAAGAGATAAGTTACCTAGTAAAACACCAATAAGAATTTCTCCCAGTACTGGTGGTTGGCCAAAACGTTCTATAAAAGAAGAGGCTTTAGCTATCAGTAGAATAATCGCTATCCATAAAAAAACCAGACCGACACTGGTGCTATCAGGATGGCTTGATTCAGAGGCGAGAGAAATAATTGGCGCGGCGGCTAACATTGTTAACACAAAAATCTTTGTCTTTCTAAAATTCTTCAGCATAAATTATTTTAATTATTATTTTAATTATTTTTATCTGCTAGAATAATAAGTTGAGAATTAGTAATTGTCAATCCTCCTTAATTCAGTGAGTTATTTGCTGGGCAATCCCTTAAATTAAAAAACCCCATTAATTTGAATAATGGGGTTGAGAAATTTTACATATTTAGCAACCTAGGAATATGAATAGGGGCAAGGATAATTGTTAATAATGCCATCCTGACGTATAAGCCGTTTTCGGCTTGTTGAAAATAACAAGCGCGCTTATCACCGTCTACATAGTTTGGTATTTCTTCTAATCTAGGTAGAGGATGCATGATAATTGCTTCTTTTGGCAGAAGCCTTAGTACTGGCTTGTTGATACTGAATTTCCCAGGCTCTAATTCGGCACTAGTCAGCATGCTACCGCGTTCTCTTTGAATTCTCGTCATATAGAGGACATCTAGCTGATCGGCAATGTCTCGTAAATCTTCATGTTCCGACCAAGTCGCCCCATGTTTATCTAAATAAATCTTTATATCATCACCAATGCGTAGCGAAAGAGGTGAAACAAAGTATAAAGAGATTTTTTTAAATTTACCTAGCAAATAAGCCAATGACTTTACTGTGCGACCGTTATGCAAGTCCCCCACCATTCCAATCTTGAGATTGTTACATCTTTCAAACTTTTTTTGTATTGTGTATAGGTCGAGTAAGGCTTGTGTGGGGTGCTGATTATTACCGTCACCAGCGTTAATAATAGGGACTTTAGATATCTTAGACGCTTTAGCGGCGTCGCCAGCTGTAGCAAATCGAGAAACTATAACATTGGGATGATATCCGTTTAGGATACGGAATGTATCCTCTATTGTCTCCCCTTTAGCTCGGGAAGAAAATTGTGAGGCGTTATCAGTAGCAAAACTAACTTCGCCGCCTAATTGAGCCATACTCATTGCGAAAGAAGCCGCGGTGCGAGTGCTAGGTTCTTCAAACCAGCTAATCATTCTTTGGCCTGCTAATAATGTGTTGCCCCCCATTTTAACCGCCTCTCTCATTCTATCGGCTAGAGGAAAAATGAATCTTATTAGAGCGTTAGTATCAAACTGCTGTGTTGTAACAACATGCTTTAAAGAATAAGCATCATTGCGTATAGTCATGATGACCTCCATTTGTGAATCATTTGTGAATGTACTTGTTGAATGTTTATTTGTGAATTCAATATAGTACAATTGTTTTATAAATGCAAGTAAAACTATTATTTGTCAATAAGACCTGCTATTATTAGCTAAATGTTGTGTAGTGTAGCTACTATGAGCTATATTTTGTTATAATGAAGTTGAGGATAAATTATTTGAAAAAATTATAATAAAATTAGTTAGTAACATTGAGCCACAATGATAGATTTCTTTAAACAGGTATTAGAAATAACCGCTATTCAGATTATTTCATTGTTTGGAAGTTTTTTTATTTTTGGGTTTGTTCTATCTAAAATACAAGCGAGTATTTTAAATAATTATCGGCGAACGGTTGGTTGGCGCGGTATATTATGGACGGCTTGGTTAGGAACGCCGGTACATGAGTATGGCCATGCTATATTTGCTTTGTTGTTTAGACATAAAATAAATGAAGTGGTGTTATTTTCTCCTGATGCGACAACTGGCGAGCTGGGACACGTTAATCATTCTTATAATAAGCAAAGTTTTTATCAAAGTTCGGGAAATTTTTTTATCGGTTTAGCTCCTTTAATTTTAGGACCTTTGTTTTTAGTTTTTCTGTTATATATTTTAGTGCCGCAAGGACCGGAAATATTTAGACAGTTATCCGGCGTGCAAAATTCTTTGGCTGCGTTGACTGCGGGGGTAGGGGGATCTTTAAGATTATTATTTTCTTTAGAGAATTTAAAGAGTTTTTATTTTTGGATTTTCTTATATATTTCATTTTGCGTAGCTTCACATTTGGCGCCCAGTAAAAATGATATAAAAGGCGCTGGGCGAGGTTGGTGGGTGTTAGTTATTTATTTGTTTTTATTTAATATCTTGGCTCATTTGTTTCAGTGGGATTTCACCGAATATATTATTAATTTCTCTCACTTTTTTGCCGGTCTTTTCACAGTCTATGTATATGTCCTGATTATTTCTTTAGTTCATTTTTTAGTGTCGTTTTTAATTTTATTGCCCTGGCGTAAATATTAATCAATTTTTAGATAGACTGTCTATGGGGTCGTATAATCCATTAGACATATTATTAATAACTATATGAATCAGACAATTAAACACCTAGGTATTATAATGGATGGTAATCGTCGTTGGGCTAAGTCTCAAGGCTTGCCATCTTTTGAAGGGCATCGCGCCGGTTATAAAAAAGTGGGTGAGCTTTTAGAGTGGTGTCGTGAGGCTAAAATAGAGACCTTAACTCTTTTTGCTTTTTCTACGGAAAATTGGCAACGCGCTAAAGATGAAGTAGATTTTTTAATGGGTCTTTTTTATCAAGTATTTAATCATGATATTAAAAAACTACATGAAAATAAAGTTCGTGTGCGTTTAATTGGCCGCAAAGAAACTTTGCCGGATAATTTAGCTAAGGCAATTAAGGCGGCAGAAGAGTTGACGCAAGATAATATTGGCTATAATCTTAATTTGGCAATTAACTACGGTGGTCGCGCGGAACTGCTTGACGCCTTTAAAAAAATATTAAAAAATCCTCCCGAAGAAATAACGGAGGAAACTATTACAAATAATTTATATACCGCCGGACAATCTGATCCGGATTTAATTATTCGCACTTCCGGCGAACAACGTCTGTCTGGGTTTTTAACTTGGCAGTCAGCTTATTCCGAACTTCTATTTATTCAACATCATTGGCCGGAGTTTTCTCAACAGGATTTTAATGACGCTTTGACTAATTTTGCTAATAGACATAGGCGTTTTGGCAAATAAAGAAATAAACAGCTTTTACTATAATTTCATCAAGTTGACAGAATTATAATATTTTGTTATATTTTTTTGATGTTGGTCTTTAAAAATAATTAAGTAAAAATAAATTAAAAGGAGGAAAAGCGTGAAAAAACGAAATGTAGCTAAAGTGCTGTCGGTTTTTATTATTTTGGTAATTGTGGATTATTTTTTCCGTAGTTATTTTAATCATTTTATCGGCGCCATAAAGTCCCAAGAGCAAACAGCGGGAACGCTTAGGTTGTATACGGCCATGTATTGGTCAATAATTATTATATTGGGAATGATTATTACCCCATTTATTGATTATTTATTTAACATCATTAGCCGAAGTAAAAAAGGTAAAAAACTAAGGAAAAAAGCAGTATACTTTTTCTTTTATTATTTTTTATTTTTTGCAGACATGATTACTATTTTTTGCTTGTTTTTACTAAAAGATCAGGCGATGGAGAATAGTCTGTATATTTTATTATTGGTATTAGGTGTTATCGTCCTTTCCATATTGTGGTTTATTATTACAATAGGAATTGGAACAAGACATTCCTATCTTATCAAGGAATGTATTAGAGATATTCAATAGAAAAAAAGGAGAATAAAAATGAAGTTAAACATTAAAATATTTATTGCCTGTGATAATGCTGGCGGGTATATGGGTGTCTTAGAATTAAGAAGCGGCACTCAAGATAAGAAAATGAACTTTTCTTTATCCAGCATTAATGTCAATTTACACCCGAAAGTCGGGGTAGAAATGATTGACATAATTTTCTATGTTGCTGAAATAATGCAACAAATAATAATCAAGGGCCCTTATTCTAATATTTTGGCTGGTGATGATGATCAGATTAGACATATTTGTAAAGTCTCTTGGCCTTTTATATATAATAGTGCGGCTACTTTAAGACAAAATATTAATGCTGGACTGGACATTCTTGAAATGTCCCAGAGCATAGTGATGGAGGTGAATAAAGAAATGGTGGAAAATATATTTAAGCAGCAAAAAACGCTGCATGATTTCGCCTTAAACTCAATTGCAAAGCTTCGTCTGAATTAAGGCGAAGTTTTTTATTTATAAAAAGCTTTTTTAAAATGATATTTTCTGTTAAAATATAAATATTAAATATCAGTTAAATATGGAACAAAAATCTTTTCCACCCGCACCTAGATTACGAAAGATATTAGGCCCTAGTTTTATTATCTTAGCGCTCGGACTCGGCTCGGGTGAAGTTATTCTTTGGCCCTATATTTCCGCTAACTATGGTCTAGGTATGGCTTGGGGAGCTTTAGCAGGAATTACTTTCCAATTTTTTATAAATATGGAGATTGAACGTTACGCCCTGGTTAAAGGTGAGAGCGTTTTTGTCGGTTTGGGTCGTTTATTTCGTTGGCCGGCTTATTGGTTTATTATTTCTACCTTTATTGGTTTTGGTTTGCCGGGAATTGTTGCCGCCGCTGCTCAAGTCTTAGCCTCAATATTTGGTTGGGCGGATTTCAAGTGGTTAGCTATCGTAATGTTAATTCTGGTTGGCTTGATTTTAACTAGTGGTCGGACGGTTTACGGTTTAATGGAAAAAATAACAAAGATTATTTTATTAGTCGGAGTTCCTTTAATTTTTATTTTAGCCCTTATTTTAAGTACACCGGAGAGCTGGTTATCTTTAGGCGCGGGCTTAATTGGTAGAGGTGAGGGATTTTGGTTCTTAGCTCCCGGTATGGCTTTAGCTACCTTTATGGCGGCTTTTGCCTATTCCGGTGCGGGCGGAAACTTAAATTTAACTCAATCTATTTATATCAAAGAAAAGGGTTATGGTATGGGGAAGTATGCCCAGAAGATTTCCAGCTTATTTGCTCACCGCGGGGAAGTGCAAGAAGTCAAAATGACCGGAGAAGATTTCGAAATAAATGAAGAAAATATTAGCCATTTTCGGTCTTGGTGGAAAACAATTAATCTGGAACATCTTTTAGTCTTTTGGTTTTTGGGTAGTGTGTCTATGCTACTTTTAATGCTCTTATCTTATAGCACCGTATTCGGTCTGGCTGGTAATGCTAGTGGTATAAATTTTGTCATTGGTGAGGGAGGGGCTATTGCCCATCGTCTTTGGCCCTTAGCCGGACCGATATTTCTAGTGATTGTTTCTATTCTTCTTTTTCAGACTCAGTTAGGGGTAATGGATTCTACCAGTCGTATTATGGCGGAAAATGCTGCTATTTTAAAATTAAAGAAATCGGGAAAAGGTAACTTATCTATGGCCGGTGCCCAAAAAATAAATTTATCTCGAATTTATTACATCTTTTTATGGACCCAAATTGCCTTCGGAGTCTCTCTTTTCTTGTTAAATATCTATGAACCGAAGAGTTTGATTGTCTTGGGGGCTTTAATCAACGCGGTAGCGATGTTGGTGCATGTTATTTTGGTGACCATCTTGAATCGTCGTAGTTTAGCTCCGGTTTTTCGCCCTGGTCGTACACGTCGTTTTATTTTATATTTTATTATTCTATTTTTTAGCTTCTTTAGCGTCGTTGTAATTGCTAATATCTTTTAAAGTTAGCAAAAAAGTAAGTTATAAATCTTGACATTAAGTCTTTTTAGTATTAAAATGTAGTTTAGCTTTAGTTGTAGAGCTATTTCATGTTTTATATAAGTTATTAATTCTCAATGTATGAATAAAGTGGGGTTTTGGACTAAGAAGAAAATTATTTGGATTATCATTATTATTATTGTTGGTGCTGGTATTTGGTATTTTACCACCAAAGGACAAGATCCGGCGGCAGGAATTCAGACTGCTTTGATTAGTCGTCAGAATCTTCAACAAACAATTTTAACTACGGGACAGGTCGTTAGCGCTATTAATCTTGATTTAAGTTTTCAGGCCAGTGGCGTAGTGGATAAAGTTAATGTTCAGGCCGGTGATAAGGTAAAAGCTGGTGATGTTTTAGCTACTTTAAGCCAGGGAAGCGTGCTAGCTTCTTTGACTAGCGCTCAAGGTTCTTTAGCGCAAGCTCAAGCAAATTATAAGAGAATTTTATCCGGTTCAACTCCTGAACAAATTAATGTTTCAGAAAAGTCTGTGGCCTCCGCTCAAACTGCTTATGATAATGCGGTAACTAATTTAAAGACTGTTACCGAATCTACGTCCGCTACTATTAGCCAGGCGGAAAAAACTTTAACTGACTTACAGTCCCCGACAGCACAATATGATAATAAACGATCTTCTATAGTAGTCAGTATTTCTAGTCAATTAGTGGCCATTAAAGCCTCTCTGGATAAACAGAAACAAATTATAGATGATCAAAATCTTCAGAGTACTTTTGGTATTGCTAATATTGGTAGTGTGGAGAGCTTTAAAGCGGCTAATAATTTAGTAGCGCCTTTATTATCCCAAGCTAATATTAGTTTGAATGCTGCGCAAGTTTATAAGAGCGATCAAAATATTGCGCAAGCGGTCAATGATGCTATTAATGTTTTAAACCAAAATGTTAGTGCTCTAAATTTGTGTTATTCTGCTTTGCAAAATTCAGTAGTGAGTACGAAATTAAGTCAGACACAGTTAGATGCTTATAAATCAGTTATTAGTGCTGATTTAACGGCGGAAAATTCCGGTATATCTTCTGTTAAATCTGCCAATCAATCTCTGACCGACGCTTTAACTGCGGCTACTAATGCTGTAACTAACGCCAAGCTAGCGCAAGCTCAGCAAATAGCCTCAGCCCAGAGTCAGGTTAATAGTGCCCAGGCGGCCTGGAATCAAGCTTCGGCTAATTTAGCCCAGTTGAAAGCTAAAGCTCAGACGGCTGATCTGGAAGCGGCTCGGGCCCAAATATTATCAGCGCAGGGAAGTGTAGACTCAGTCTTAGCGGCTCTGAATAATACTATTATTAAGGCGCCGGTAGATGGCACTATTACTCAGGTTGATACTAAAGTAGGCGAACAGGCTAGTGCTATGAGAGAAGTTTTGGTTTTGCAGGATATTAGTTCCTTGCATGCTGAAGCTTATGCTAGTGAAGCGAATGTGGCATCTTTGCAGCTTGGCCAAAGTGTAGATTATACTTTTGACTCTTTAGGACCGGATAAACATTTTAGTGGTAAAATTTTAACCATTAATCCGGCCTCCACGGTTATTTCCGGAGTTGTTAATTATTTGGTTAAAGCTAGCTTACCATCAGATATTCCCGAAATTAAACCTGGCATGACAGTTAACATGACGGTGTTAGTGGCGGAAAAAAATAATGTTTTATCACTTTCTAGTACGGCGATTATTAATCAAAATAGTCAGAAGTATGTACGAGTGGTTGATGACACTAAGCTTAAAACATATCATCAGGTTCCGGTAGAAACAGGATTGAGCGCTGACGGCGGTTCGGTAGAAATTTTGTCGGGACTGGCTGAGGGGCAGGAAGTGGTAACATTTATAAAGAAATAAAATTATGAATTTAATTTCTGTTAACGATTTAAAAAAAGATTATGTTACCGGAGAATTGGTAACCTCGGTTTTGCATGGTTTAACTTTTAAAATAGAGCAGGGAGAGTTTGTGGCTATTATGGGTCCTTCCGGTAGCGGAAAATCCACCTTAATGCATATTTTAAGTTTCTTGGATCGGCCGACGAGTGGGAGTTATAAATTTAATGATCAGGATACTACCGATTTTGATGATAATTATTTAGCGAGCTTACGTAATGAAAGAATTGGTTTTATTTTTCAGTCCTTTAATCTTTTGCCTCGAACTTCAGTGTTAGATAATGTAAAGTTACCTCTAATTTATAGCAAAAAAAAGAATCATGATGAGCTGGCTAAGAAGGCTTTAGATTCGGTGGGCTTATCTCATCGTCTACACTATTATACTAATCAAATTTCCGGTGGAGAAAAACAACGGGTGGCGATTGCGCGCGCTTTAGTTTGCGATCCGGCTGTTATTTTTGCCGATGAACCGACCGGTAATTTAGATTCTAAATCCGGTAATACGGTCATGTATATTTTACAGCAATTAAATAATCAGGGGCATACTATTATTTTAGTGACCCATGAAACCGATACGGCCAATCACGCCCAAAGAATCATTCGCTTAAAAGACGGTAAATTAGTTTCTGATGAATCAGTAGTCAAGCGAACCGTGGCTGAGGCCGACCGGGATTTGTTAAAGTAAAAAAACCCGGCGTTCAGCGTCGGGTAATTTATTTGTGAATTTTTTTTCTACTATAAAATTAGTTATTGGAAATTTACGAGCCAGAAAGGGTCGATCTTTTTTGACTATTTTAGGAATTGTTATTGGTGTGGCCGGTGTGATTATCATTATTGCTTTAGGGGCTGGTGCTAAAAGTTTAATTTTAGGACAGGTAACTAAACTTGGCAGTAATCTTTTACGTGTTGTGCCGGGTAAAGGAGAGTCTAATGGCCCGCCGATACCGGGTTTAGTCATAACCACTTTAGTTGATTCGGACGCAGCAGCTTTGCGCGGTTCGGCCCAGGCACCCCATGTTACTAGTGTTAGTGCTTCAGTTTTAGGATCAGCGACAGTGACTTGGGATAATAAAAGTATTGATGCCACTTTTATTGGCACGGATTACGCTTATCAAGATATATTTAATTTTACTATGCAGTCGGGACAGTTCTTTAGTCAGGCTCAAGATCAGGGGGGAGCTAATGTTGTGGTTTTAGGTTCAACTACCGCTGATGATTTATTCGGTGCCAGTGGCGTTGATCCTATTGGTCAAGTTATAAAAGTAAAGAGTTCCGTGCAAAGTGAAGCGGGTGGCGTGCCCTTGCGAGTGGTTGGTGTTATTAGCTCTCGGGGAAGTTCTTTTTTTCAAAATCAAGATGAAATGATTTTTGTTCCTTTAAGCATTGGTCAAAATCAAATTCTAGGTATTCATCATTTACAAGCCATTGACCTAAAAATTGATGCAACTGAGAATATGGATTCTAGCGTTCAGGACGTGACTAATATTTTGAGTCAGCGTCACCGTATTCAAAAGTCTGTAGATAAGGATTTTATGGTCCGTAATCAAGGTGATGCGGTAGATATTTTATCTAAGATCACTGACGCTCTAAGTTTGTTCTTAACTTCTATGGCGGCTATCGCCTTAGTAGTTGGTGGTATTGGTATTTTAAATATTATGATGGTGACAGTAGCGGAGAGAACTCGGGAGATTGGTTTACGTAAAGCGGTGGGCGCTACTAATGCTGCTATTCGTAGTCAATTTTTACTAGAAGCTAGTTTTTTAACTGGTTTGGGCGGAATGGTGGGAATTATTATTGGTATTCTGGTTTCATATTTAGCCGCTAAGTTGATGATTAGTCTGGGATATGATTGGGCTTTTGTGGTCTCATGGCAATCTGTAATTTTGGCGGTGGGAGTTTCTATTTTAATGGGAATTTTTTTTGGTTTATATCCGGCCTTTAAAGCTTCTCGTTTGGACCCAATAGACGCTTTACGTTATGAATAGTTTATAGTTTATGCTTACTGCCTTAAAACAAGCTTGGAAAGTTCTTTCCGCTAATCCGACGCGGACTTTTTTGACTACCTTGGGTATTATGGTGGGTATTGCTACTGTGATTTTAGTCTTATCAGCGGGGGCAGGATTTAGAGAATTAATTAATTCTGAAATTGCTTCTTCTGGTAGTAATACTTTGTTTGTGGCAATTAAAGTGCCATCGGCCAATAAAGCTAGGGCGGGTATTCCTAATACCGGTAATTTTGGCGGTTTGACTATTACGACTTTAAAGCAGAGAGATTTGGAAGACATTAAAAAATTACCTAATGTCGTTAATGCTTATGGAGTTGTTACTGGTCAGGCTGTAGCGAGCTATAGGGACTCTCAGAAGAGTGTGGTTTATTTAGGGGCCTCGGCTTCACGTTTTTCTATAGACCAAAGTCCTTTAGCGGCTGGTCGTTTTTATACGGATGAAGAAGATGCTGGCGGGACACAGGTCGCAATTTTAGGAAATGCCTTAGCTGAGGATTTATTTGGTTTTGATAATCCTGTTGGCAAGTTAGTTCGCCTTGATACTCGTAATTTTGAAATTATCGGTGTGTATGAAGCTTCTAGTGGTTTGGGTGGTGGTTTTGATGATTACATGTTTATTCCTCTGAATACCGCTCAGAAAAAAATGTTGGGTATCAATTATATGATTAGGGCGGTGATTCAATTGGATAATGTAAATTTGTCCGATGTTAGTGCCGAACAAATTTCTGGGGTTCTACGTCATAACCATAATATTACGAATCCAGACAAGGACGACTTTTTAGTAGCGACTCAAGCTGAAGTATTGGGAATATTTGATACTATTTTTGGCGGGATTACCTTACTTTTAATAGCAATTGCCGCTATCTCTCTTTTGGTTGGTGGTGTGGGAATTATGAATATTATGTATGTAGTAGTGACGGAGAGAACCGCAGAAATAGGTTTGAAAAAAGCCTTAGGGGCTAAGAGATCCGATATCTTGATTGAATTTTTAATTGAGTCTGTCCTGGTAACTTTATTAGGGGGAATATTTGGTATTCTTATCGGTGCCGGTTTATCTTGGATTTTAGCTTATGTTGCTTCGGCTAGTGGTTTGGCCTGGAAGTTCACCGTACCTTTTTATGCCATTGCTATCGGTTTTGGAGTTTCAGCAGTTATTGGTATTGGTTTTGGTGTTTTGCCGGCGCAAAATGCCGCTAAAATGGATCCGATTGAAGCTTTAGGGCATGAATAATGTAAAGTGAGTGGTAAACAGTCTTATAATAAAAAAGCCGGTTACAAATAAATGTAACCGGTTTTTGTTTATAAAGTGATGTCTTGACCTAATTTAGGAATAATTATTTGTTTAAGCCAAGAACCTTTTGGTAGGGCATCAATAAGATCCATTTTTAAATTAGTAGCCCCTTCTTCTTCGCCGTGAATGATGAATATTTTTTTATTGGCTTGAGGTTGGATATTAACAACCTCTTTAGTATAATTTACTAAATGTGGTCCATCGGCGTGAGCAGAGAAGCTGTCAAAGCTAACTATTTTAGCTTTAACTAGTATTTCTTCACCATTCATGCAAACGATAGGAAGACCATCTTTTAATTTCCGCCCCAGACTATTTTTGGCCATATAGCCGACTAGAGCTACCACAGTTTTGTTATTGCCAAGTCCAGCTCGTAGATGCGTCCGAACTCTCCCCGCATCACACATGCCGGAAGCGGCTATTACGATATAAGGTCCAGGTGTCTCCGATAGAGTTACTGAAGATTTATCGTCAGTAATAGTTTTTAGGTAGGAATCACTGCCTGTCTGAAAGGGGTTGAAAATTAATTTATCTTGCCCCTCAAACATTCCCGAATTCCAATTAGCAGCAAAAACTTGAGTGATTTCAATTGCCATTGGAGAATCTAGAAAAATAGGAATTGGGGGAATTTTTTTTGTTTGCATGTAGTAACTAAGCAAATATATGATTTCTTGAGCTCTTTCTAGAGCAAAAGAAGGCATAATCATTTTTTTACCGGAATTGTAAATTTCTTTGATTAAATTAAGAAGTTTAGTTATTTCATTTTTATGTGCTGGGTGTTTTTTGCCGCCATAAGTAGATTCAATAAACCAATAATTCATTGGCTCAATAATCATTTTCGGTGGTGGTAAAATTACTCCATCATCTCGCCCTAAGTCACCGCTGAAGCCCAGATAGATATTCTGTGGTGATGACTTTATTCTGATAACGCAGATGGCACCACCTAGGATGTGCCCAGATGGGTATAATTTTAAACTGACATTTTTAGCTAATTTATGCCAAGATTCGTAAGGGAGTCCACCATTTTTTATTAAGAGACAAGTTTGTTCTACGTGAGTCATTTCATATAGTGGCTCTATTTTGTTGCTATTTTTTGAATATTTCTTTTTTTTCTTATCATAGCTACCCATGGTCATTTTATCACGACTAAAATCCTCCTTTTTAGCGTCATTTTGTTTTTGTTTTCTTGATTTTGCTCTTAAAATCAGCGTCTCTTTAGCTTGAATTTTAGCACTGTCCCGTAACATGACTGGTAGCAGATTTCTGGTGCCTTCGGTGCAGTAAATTTTTCCCTTAAAACCATGTTTAGTTAAAAAAGGGAGACGTCCAACATGATCAATGTGAGCGTGTGTTAAAATAACTCCGTCGATATGTTCCGGTCTAAGCCAATGCAAAATTTCAGCATTTCTCTCTAAGGCCTGTTTGTAGCATTGAATGAGCCCAGCATCAAGCAAGAGCCGAGTTGTCTGTTTGCCCTGTTCAATAGTTATTAGGATAGAGCTGCCGGTTAAGTTGTCGTCATAAGCGACGCCGCCCAAAAATTGAGCGTGGATTTTGGTGTTCATAGAACCCCCCGTGTTAGTTGATGGTTTAAAATTTTTAAAGTTCTTGTACTGATATTGGCATTATCTAATATAATCAAATTAAAAACAAGTTGATATCTTTTTCTTGAGATATATAGAGAAGGCTCTCTAAATGTGTTATAATACGAATATAATTTACGGAGTATTATTAATATAATTTTTATTATGAAAAGTCTTATTTATTACGGACCGCATGATTTACGTTACGGTGATTCGCCCAAACCAAAGATCAGGTCCGGAGAGGTTTTACTAAGAATAAAGAGTGTTGGAATTTGTGGTACTGATTTGCATATCTATAACGGGGGTATGAAAAATTTGCCCTTACCTTTAATTATGGGCCATGAATTTTCCGGAGTGATAGAGGAGCTTGCCCGTGATGTGAAAAATTTTAAAGTTGGTGATAGAGTGATAGCTGAACATGTTATAAATTGCGGTAAGTGTAGTTATTGTTTATCGGGCAAACCTAATCTCTGTGCCAATTCTAGAATTATCGGCGTGCATCGCCCCGGTGCCTTAGCGGAATATTTAGCCGTTCCAGCAGACTTGGTTTATAAAATCCCCGCTAAACTTAGTTTTGAAGAGGGGGCGATGATTGAACCATTGTCTATTGCCTATTATGCGGTTAAGCAGGCTCGCAGTATTTTAGGAAAAAAGGTGGCTGTTATTGGACAGGGCCCTATTGGTTTATTGCTTGATCAAATTTTACGTGATGCTGGCGCGGAAGTTATTGGGATTGATATTGCTGACTGGCGCTTGAAATTAGCTAAGAAGAAGAAATGGGCTGACCATACTATTAATAGTTCCCAGAAAACATGGTTGAAAAAAATTCAAAAAATTGCTCCGGAAGGGGTGGATACGGTGTTTGAGGTCGTTGGTAGGGAAGAAACCGCGGAAATGGCCATAGAAATAGCTCGTCGTGATGGCGATGTCTTTATTCTTGGCGTATTTGAAAGTGCGGCCAGCTTGAATATGATGAATATTGTAAAGAAGGAATTAAATGTTTTTGGTTCTTGGACTTGTGCTTTTTCTTTTCCGCCGTCTATCGCCTTGGCAGTTGCTAAAAAAGTTGATTTAAAAAGTTTGATTACTAATCGCTATGATGTTAAAGATGGCGCCTTAGCTTTTAAGGAGTCGGCATCATACAAAGGGAAGAGAATTAAAACCGTAATTAATTTCTAATTGCTTTAACTCTTTCTGTCTTACAATAGATAATTAATTATGACTCTCAATTCTAAAGAATTACGGAATTTAAGTGAATCGGACGCTGTAGTTGTTTCCAAGTCTTTAAAACGCTTTCCCGTTTATATAGTTTTAGAAGACGTTTTGGACACTTATAATATCGGTGGTTTTTTTCGTTTAGCCGACGCTATTGCCGCCGAAAAAATATATCTTTGCGGCGGTTGTGCCGTGCCTCCTAATCATAAAATAGTGAAAGCTTCAGTTGGTAATTATAAAATAGTTCCTTGGGAATATAAAGAGACAGCGGCTGAGGCTATTCGTGAATTAAAAAAAATTAAAGGCTTATCATTAGTAGCCGTAGAACAGTCAAATAAATCAATTGATTATCGTAATTATAAATATCGTTTTCCTATAGCTTTTGTCTTTGGTCATGAGACCGATGGTGTTAAGGCTTCTACTTTAGCTCTTATGGATGTGGTAGTTGAGTTGCCAATGTATGGCGTAAATAAATCCTTAAATGTTATGGTGGCGGCCGGTATTGCCCTATACCATGCCATAGAAGAATCAACGAAAAAGAGATTATTTGGTCGTTAATAGCTTATTTTAACTTTTTTGACTATTTGCAAAATATTTTATTATTTTTAACGCCTTAACCTGGCATTTTTTTGCTAGTAATAGTTACTATTGACTTTATCTTGATAATTAACTATAATATCTTTACTTATAGTTAAGAATTTTAAAAGAAGTGTATGTTTAAACTTAAGGTTAAAATTGATTACGGTTTAATGATTATGATTGAATTAGCCGGGCATCCCAATGAAATAGTCTCTTTATCCGGACTAGCTAAGAATATGCATATTTCTTCGGTTTATTTAATACAAATAGCACGTTCTTTGGTAAGGGCTGGTTTAATTAAAAGTAAAGAAGGGGCGGGTGGTGGTTATTTTCTCAGCAGACCAGCTGATAAGATTTCTATATTAGAGATTATTGAGGCTTTGGAGGGGCGAAGTTATATCCGTGGTGATGAGATTAGCGCCAAATTTCATTGTTACCGGCAGAGTGCTTGGGGAGAAATTTTAAGTGATATCAAAAAAGTTTTAAAGAAAAAAAGTTTATCATCTATGTTAAAAATGACTAACAAGATATAAATAAGAATGAATATAAATATTTTATGAATACTTTAGAAGTAAAACATCTGACCGTTAAGGTTGGAGATAAAAAAATTTTGGATGATGTTAGTTTAGTTATTAAGAAAGGGAAAACTTGTGTAGTCATGGGACCGAACGGTTCCGGTAAGTCAACTCTATCCAACGTCTTAATGGGGCATCCCTCTTATGAAGTTATTTCCGGAAAAATCATTTTTAACGGTAAAGATATTACCAAAAAAAAAGCGGAGGAAAGGGCGGCGCTCGGCATGTTTATGACTTTTCAGTCACCGCGCGAAATTGTTGGAGTAGATTTTTATCCTTTTCTTTTTGATACCTATAAGTTTTTACAAACAGCCCGCAAAGAAAAAGCGCTGAGCGTTTTTGAATTTAAGAAAAAGATGGATAAAGAAATTGCTGCTTTAAAAATTACTGATGACTGGAGTCAGCGTTGTCTCAATCAAGGTTTTTCCGGGGGAGAAAAAAAGAAGGCGGAAATGTTACAGCTGGCTATTTTTAAGCCGTCTTTTGTTATTTTTGATGAAATTGATTCCGGTTTAGATGTAGATGCTTTGAAGGTGGTTGGTCGCGCTATGAAAAAATTTAAAAAATCGGATACGAGTGCTTTGATTGTTACTCATTATTTGCGTATTTTACAAGAAATTGAAGCGGATCAAGTAATAGTTATGTCGGCGGGAAAAATTATTCAGATCGGTGGTCCGGAATTAGCCCATCGCTTAGAAAAAGAAGGTTTTGAAAAAATTATCGCTCAGAAATAAATTTTTGTTTATGGCCACGCCCTCATCCGCGTTAAATAAAAATAAAAAAATAAAAGCCCATAATTCCATGTGGGAAGATCATAATGCTGCTGCTTATATGGATAAGACGCGTTTAGGCGTGGACGAAGATTTGGTGCGCTTTATTTCCTCGGAAAAAAATGAGCCGGCCTGGATGCTGGAAAAACGTCTGGAGTCTTTAAAAATATATAAAGAGATGACTCTACCGACCTGGGGGCCGAATTTAGATAATTTAAATTTAGATCAGATTACTTATTACGCGAAAGCCACTGATCAACAATCGGAGACCTGGGATGATGTGCCGACGGATATTAAAAATACTTTTGAGCGTCTAGGGATTCCCCAGGCCGAACAAGAAGTTTTGGCTGGTGTCGGGGCACAATACGAATCAACTGTTATTTACCATAATTTAAAAGAAAAGTTTAGGCGTCAAGGTGTTATTTTTACCGATATGGATGTTGCTTTGCGTGAGCATGAAGACTTAGTCAAGCAATATTTTATGAAGTGCGTGCCGCCGACTTTACACAAATTTGCCGCCCTGCACGGAGCAGTTTGGAGTGGTGGAACTTTTTTGTATATTCCTAAAGGAATAAAAATAGATTTGCCTCTGCAAGCGTATTTCCGAATGAATGCTAAAGGCATGGGACAGTTTGAACATACTCTGATTATTGTGGAGGAGGGAGCTCAGGCACATTATATTGAAGGTTGTAGCGCGCCACGTTATGGTATTGATTCCTTACATGCTGGTGGCGTGGAGATTTTTGTCGCCGAAGGAGCTCATTTTCGTTATAGTAGTGTTGAAAGTTGGAGTAAGGATGCTTATAATTTAAACACTAAACGCGCTTTAGTTCAGAAAGATGCTCATATGGAATGGGTGGGAGGAAACTTTGGTAGTAATGTTACTATGCTCTATCCTTGTTCGGTCTTAATGGGTGCCAATTCTACCTCTGATCATTTGGGTGTCGCCTTCGCCAATAATGGTCAAATTCAAGATACCGGCGCTAAGGTTATTCACTTGGCTCCTAATACTAGTTCTAACATCGTTATGAAAAGTATTAGTAAGGGTGGCGGTCGTTCTATTTATCGCGGTTTAGTGGAAATTAGTGCGGACGCGGAAAATGCCGTTTCTAATGTTAAATGCGATGCCCTAATTTTAGACGATAAATCAGCTTCCGATACTATTCCTGTTATTAATGTTAAAAACAATAGTGCCGTTTTAGCTCATGAAGCTAGTGTAGGAAAATTAAATGAGGATGATATTTTTTATCTGCGTAGTCGCGGTTTAGACGAAGCACAGGCCGGAGCGATGATTGTAAATGGTTTTATTGAACCGATCGTTAAAGAGTTGCCGCTTGAATATGCCGTGGAAATGAATCGGATGGTGGAGTTGGAAATGGAAGGTAGTGTTGGTTAAAATTAATGTGTAGAGCAAGAGTAAATTAATGTTATGGAAAAAAAAATTATTACCATTCGTGACAATATTTTTACTGTTCCAGACAATCAGGAAGTTTTTTTATTGGAACATATTAAGAGTGCTTCAGCGCGACCAACTCTTAATATTAAAATTGGAAAAAATGCTCGCGTACAGTATGTTTGTATCATTGAATCATATGGCGACGGAGATATTAAACAAAAACGGGTGATAGATATTGAAGATGGTGCTCAAGTGGAGGGATATCAGGCTTACTTCGGTCAGGGTAATTCTGAATTTCATATTGATAACAACTTGGGTAATAAGAGCGTTTTAAATAATCAGGTATTGTTTTATAAAAATAAGGAGCAACATTTTAAAGTGCAAGATAATTATACTTTCCGAGAACGGGGAGCAAGTGGTAACTTTAGAGTTGTTGGTTTAGTGGATGATCAGGCTAATATTCAGTATTATTCAGAAATTATTATTAAACCTCAAGCGCAATTGACCGACTCTAGGATTGATATGCAATTGCATCTTTTAAGTAGTCAGGCAAAAGGGAAGCTCATCCCCGGTCTAAAAATAGACGCTAATGAAGTTAAGGCTGGTCATAGTGCTAGCACCTTTCATTTGTCACCGGAAGATTTATTTTATCTACGGAGCCGAGGTTTGAACGAGCAACAAATTAAATCTTTAATTATTGATTCTTTAGCCGGTAAATTCACTAAGGGGATATCTGATGAAGATGTGCGAGAAGTAATTTTATCTTTAATTAAAGAACGCATTATTTTATAATAATTTAATTTTATGTTTAAACGATCTGATTTTCCTATTTTAAAACAAAAAATTAAGGGTCGCACTCTTGTCTATTTTGATAATTCTGCTACCGCACAGAAACCGTCGGTAGTTATTAAAATGGTGGAAGAATATTATCGTCAATATAATTCTAATGTGCATCGTAGTCTCAATCCTTTAGCGGAAGTAGTGACTAAGCGTTATGAAGAGGCACGCGATGAGGTCGCTGAATTTATAAATTCACAACGGGAGGAAATTATTTTTACTCGTGGTGCCACGGAAGGAATTAATTTAGTCGCGAGAACTTGGGGTGAAAATAATCTAAAGTCAGGTGATATTGTTGTTTTAAGTATTTTAGAACATCATGCTAATATCGTGCCCTGGTTGCAGCTTAAAGAAAAATTAGGGATAAAAATATCATATATTCCCTTACAAGAGGATGGATCTTTGAATATGACAGCGGCGAAAAAATTACTTAGTAAAAAAAGAGTAAAATTATTAGCCATATCGCAAGCTTCTAATGTGTTAGGTATTTTAAATCCGCTCAAGAAATTAATTTCTTGGGCACGGCAGAAGAATATAGTTACTTTAGTCGATGCCGCTCAGAGTATCGCTCATGTACCGGTTGATGTTCGTGATTTGAATTGTGATTTTTTAGTATTTTCCGGACATAAAATATGGGGTCCGACCGGAGTAGGTGTGCTTTACGGCCGTCGGAATATTTTAGAAAATATGCCACCATTTTTAGGGGGTGGTGATATGATTGGGGCGGTTTATCAGGATAGCTTTACCATTAATGAGTTGCCGTATAAGTTCGAAGCCGGTACTCCGAATATCGCTGGCGTCATCGGGCTAGCATCGGCTATTCGTTATATTAAGAAAGCGGGCTGGAAAAATATTGTTGTTCAAGAAAAAAAATTAAGCGATTACTTTATGAAAAAAGTGGGCGGTCTTAAATTTGTAAAAATTTTAGGGACGGCTCCGGCTAAATTTCCTGTTTTCGCTATGGTTATCGATAATATACATCCTCATGATGCAGCCGATATTTTAGGAACCGAGGGAATTATTATGCGTGCTGGTAATCACTGCACTCAACCTCTTCATGATTATTTAAAAGTCTCGGCTACTTTACGTGCTAGTTTGAGTTTTTATAATACTACGGCGGAAATAGATTTTTTTGTAAAGAAACTGCAAGAATTAAAAAAAGCTTTTAAATAATTTATGGATATCTACGCCCAGAACATCATGGACCACTATAAAAATCCTCGCAATAAAGGCCATCTTAAAAACGCTGACCTTAGTCAGCAAGAAATTAATACAACTTGTGGTGATGATATTAGTGTGTCCTTAAAATTAAATGGAGATAAAATTAAGGCTATTAAATTTGATGGCCAGGGTTGCGCCATTTCTCAAGCCGCCATTTCTATTTTAACTGAAAGCTTAATAGGGAAGAGTATTAAATCTGTCCTTAAACTCGAATTTCAAGATATAGAAGATATTATGGGCATCCCGATTAGTGAACGACGCTATAAATGTGCGATGTTGGGAATATGGGCTATTCAGAAAGCCTTACGTACTATTTCTAAAAATATATAACACTAATTTATTTATTAGAATTTTCCTGAATATATCTATAAGCGTTAAGAGCGGCGATAGTGCCTTGTCCGGAAGCGACGGTTAATTGTTTATATTCTATGGGAGTGATGTCTCCGGCCGCAAAAAAGCCTGGTTGATTAGTACGACAACCTTCATCGACTATAACTTGGTTTGCGATATCAAGTTTAACTAAATCTTTAACTAAATCACTTTGGGCTTTATGCCCAATCTCCACAAAAATTCCGTCCACGGCTAAGTCTTGAGTTGTCCCGTCAGCATTATTTTTAATGCTAGCACTAGTGACTTTAGTGTCGCCCTCTATTTTAACAATTTCCGATTCCATGAGGAACTTTATGTTAGGACATTTTTTGGCGCTTTCTACCAAGCTTTCAAAAGCTTTAAATTCTGCTTTACGGTGAACTAAATATACTTCACTGGCAATTTTTGACATTACTTCAGCCGCATCAACAGCCGAATTACCACCGCCAACGACTATAATTTTTTTGCCTTTAAAGAATTGCCCGTCGCAGTTAGCGCAGTAAGAAACACCTTTACCGGAGAATTCTTTTTCTCCCGGAACTTCCAGATAACGGGGGATTAAACCTAAAGCAAAAATTACGGTTTTAGTCTCATATTCTCCTTGATCAGAAATAATTTTAAAATTATTGTCCGCTAAAACTTCAATCTTTGTAACCGTTTCCAGTTTTAATTCATAGCCCGTATATTTGATTTGTTTTTCTAATTTTTGGTTAAGTTCTAGGCCGCTAATAATATCAAAACCGGGATAATTCTCAATTTCTCCAGCGAGACCAATTTGTCCGCCGATATCTTTAGTAATAAGTAAAGTCTTCATTTCGCGACGTTTGGCATATAAAGCGGCTGATAAACCGGCCATGCCACCGCCAATCACAATAGTGTCGTACATATATTTACAAGTTTTTAGTTAATCTTGTCTTATAGAATAACTCTTTTTTACGTTTTAGACCAGACTTGAATTTGGTTTTTTTATTATTTATCTTTATTAACGTCTTTTTGAGAGCGACCATCTACTTCGTAGCTGGTATTTTGTGTTTCAAAAAAATTAACTAATTCTAAAGCATCAGTCGCTGCCGCCATCCATTTCGCCGGGTTAGTGACCTTAAAATGCGGTTCAAAGCCTAATTCTTCCAAACGTCGATCAGCTATATATTGGACATATTGATTGACGTAGTCAGCGTTAAGCCCCAAAATACCGCGCGGAAACATATCTTTATTATAGGCATTTTCCAAATTAACACCATCAATAATAATTTTTTGAATTTCCTCATTGAATTCCTGAGTGACTATATCGGGATTTTCTTCTAAAATAGTGAGAATTAAATTAATACCAAATTTAAGATGCAAACTTTCGTCACGTAGCACCCAATCAATCATAGAACCAAAATTTCGTAGTTGACGTCTTTGCCTAAAACTGAGAGCAACCATAAAGCCACTATAAAACCAAATACCCTCCATGACTATGTTGTAGGCAATTAGGTTGCGCACAAAATCACGCTTACCATTCGCGGTAGTGATATCTAAATTATTTTCTGTCATGCGTGTCAGATATTTGGTGATAAAATCTTCCTTAGCTTTAATAGAGGGAGTATTGAGATGCTGTTGGAAAATAGTCTTTCTATCTACCGGAAAAGTCTCTAAAACATATTCAAAGGCTAAACAATGATTAGCCTCTTCCCACATTTGTTTGGCTAGATATAAATGAGTTTCTGGAGCTTTAATATAGGGATAAACACCTAAAGCTAAAGTTCTGTTTACAATCAATTCAGAAGGGTTAAAAAAGCTCATTAAAAAACTTACGGCGTGACGTTCATCTTCTGTCATTTTTTTCCAGTCTTCTAAGTCTTCGCCTAAGGCGATTTCATGCGGAAACCAGGTATTGGCTACGGCTTGGTTGTATAAATCATAGGCCCATTGGTATTTAATGGGTCGTAAGTTCATGTCCTCGTTTAATGGTTTTCCTAATATCATATATTTATTATTGATTATCTTATTAAGATTAAAATAATATTTTAGTGCTCCTGATTTTTCTGCGGAAAAAAGTCGCTCTAAAATATTATTTTAATTTACTACTGACAACTATCACACATTAATCTTTCTTGCGGATCAGTAGGGCAGGCTTGTCTTGTTTGGTCAGCTAAAATTGCACCAAAACCTTTTTTTCCGACATTGGTTGATTTATTAACTTTCACTGTACTTTGTTCGGCGGAATGACGCGGTTTCATATGTAAGTAATAAGTTGTCTTTAATCCTTTTTCCCAGGCGTCCAAATAAATTTTCATTATTTCTTCGGTATCGCGTGTCGCTAAGTACATGTTACGACTAATGGCTTGATCGACCCATTTTTGGGCACGAGCGGCCACTTCCACAAAACCGTTGGCTTCAACCGAGAAAGAATCTTTGTATATTTTTTTTATTTCTTCGGGAATGCCTTCAATATTAGTTAAATCACCTTGAGCGACTAAAATTTCTTCTCTTTTAGCTTCCCAAATTCCTAGTTCCTTTAATTTTTTAACTAGATTAAAATTTAATTCTAGATATTTTCCTGATAAAGTATTGCGACTAAATATTTGCGCAAAACGGGGATCAATACCAGTAGAAGTACCGGCGATTAAACCGATATTAGCCGTTGGTGCAATAGCTAGTAAAGTAGCATTACGCATTCCTTTCTTTACTTTTGCGCGCAGAGAATCCCAGTCGTGATGTAATTCAGAGCGAGCAACATTTAATTTTTGTCCACGATTTTTTTCTAAAATATCTAAAGTATCATAAGGCACATAGCCCTTAGACCAACCAGAACCGGCAAAATTATCGTAACTACCTTTTTCGGCAGCTAAATCTGCGCTTTCACTAATGGCGTGATAACTGATGAATTCCATTATTTGATCAGTCATAGCATAAGCTTCTTCACTATCATAGGCCATATTTAAGTTCTCAAACATATCAGCTAAACCCATGACGCCCATACCGATAGCACGATTATGATGATCGGAGTTGCCAGCCTCTTCAATTGGTGGCTGGTTAATATCCACTAAGTTGTCTAGTTGTCTAATACCGGTGTGGACGCTATCTTCTAAGCGTTCCCAGTCAATCTCTTTTTTGTCGGTTAAATGACGGGCTAAATTAATAGACATTAAATTACAGACCGCGACGTTATCTTTATTGGCCGGTAGAGTAATTTCCGTGCAAAGATTAGAACTATTAATCGTACCGGTATTATTATTTAGAGCCCGAACATTAGTGGCGTCTTTCCAGGTTAACCAAGGATGAGAAGTGCTTTGCAGGGACACTATAATATTATTGAATTGTTCGTTGGCGGGAATTTTTTTAAAGATGCGCATTTTACCGGCTTCAGCTAGAGCTACATATTCATTGTATCTTTTGCTAAATTCTTCGCCGTATAAATCTATTAAATCGGGAGTATCTTGGGGGTCAAACAGATACCACCATTTTTTATTTTTGACACGTTTCATAAATTCGTCCGACATCCAGACAGCGGTATTAGCGGTGCGAGCGCGACGATAATCGTCGCCGGCATTTTGTTTTAAATCTAGAAAGTCCTGAAAATCAAGATGCCAGTTTTCCATATAGAAACATAGTGCACCCATTTTTTTGCCGGCTCGGGAAATAGCTCTAATGGTTGAGTCAATAATATGTAAAAAGGGAATCGGTCCGGAAGAAAAAGTATTATTAGTACTAATAGGAGAGCCATTAGCGCGCAGTTTAGTGACGGCTAAGCCAATTCCCCCCGTCGCCTTAGATAGCTTCATAACATCAGAGACGGTTTTACCAATATGACCGATATTATCTTCCATGTCCATTAGGAAGCAATTACTAAGTCGAGGGGAGACTGTACCGGCATTGATATTAGTGGAACCACCGGCGATATATTCTAGGGATGACATTTTATTATAAAACTGCTGAGCTACTTCGGTTGGATTCTTTTCTTTAAAAGCCATACCCATGGCGACGCGCATCCAAAAATATTGTGGTATTTCTCGTAATTTTTGGTCGGCACCTTTACTTAAATAACGATTACGCATAGTCGCTAGCCCGGTGTAGGTTAGCAGGGAATCTCGATTAAGATTAATTGTGTCAGCCAGTTTTTCTAAATCAAAAACTTTTAAGTCGGGGGAGAGAATGCCTTCTTTCTGACAACGATCAAAATAAAGCATAAAACCGTCACGATGTTTTTTCTTTAAGTCGTTATTATTATTAAAATCTCCTAAAACTTCTTTGTAGAGAGTTTTTAAGAGTAAGCGAGCGGCGATAATATCAAAATCTGGGTCGTCTTTAATATTTTGTACAGCAGCATTTATCACGGCATTATCTAATTCAGTGGTGGTGATGCCGTCGTAGAGGGTTAATTCAGTTTCGGTAGCGATTTGAGTTATTTTTGAGGACTGATCATCCAGACCTTCACAGGCGCTGGCAATAGCTTTGTTAATTTTATCGGCATCAAAGTTTTCTTTAGTGCCGTCTATTTTTTTTATATATAAAGACATAATTAGTTAAGAAACAATCGGGATGAAACAACCCGTATTTCTATATATAGTGTTTAAAGTAAATTTATTATACCATATACGGTATATTGCGACAAGCCCCGTAAACATAGGTTTTTCTGGACATCACTAGCATTGTTTATTTTATTGTAGTAACATAGCCAAGAAGAACTTAATTAATTTATTTTTAAGGTATGTCAGATATTTATCAAGATTCCGTGGCTTTACATAAAAAGCATGGCGGTAAATTGGAAATAAAGAGCAAGGTATCTCTAGCTAATCGCGCCGATTTGTCTTTGGCCTATACTCCCGGCGTGGCGGAAGTTTGTCGAGTTATTGCTAAAGATAAATCACAAACCCGATCATTAACTATTAAAGGGAATACAGTGGCCGTTATTACTGACGGTAGTGCCATTTTAGGTTTAGGTAATCTTGGCCCGGAAGCGGCTTTGCCGGTAATGGAAGGGAAATGTATTTTATTTAAAGAGTTCGCCGGTGTGGACGCTTTTCCTATTTGTTTAGACACTCAAGATGAAGAAGAAATTATTAAAGCGGTTAAACAATTAGCGCCAGTTTTTGGTGGTATTAATTTGGAAGATATTTCTGCGCCGCGTTGCTTTAAAATTGAAGAGCGCTTACGAGCGGAATTAGATATTCCGGTTATGCATGATGATCAACATGGTACAGCGACCGTAGTTTTAGCGGCTTTGATTAATGCTCTGAAAGTTAGAGGCTCTCAAAAAGAAGAAGTTAAAATTATTATTAGTGGTGCTGGTGCGGCTGGCGTTGCCGTTACTAAATTATTATTAAGTTATGGTTTTGTAAGTGTGATTGTCTGTGATAGTGTGGGAATTATTTATGAGGGTCGTGAAGGTTTAAATCCGGTTAAGCAAGAATTAGCGATCATTACCAATAAACAGAAATTAAGCGGAGATTTAGCGGTAGCTTTACAGGGTGCAGATATTTTTATCGGTGTGAGTGCGCCAAATATTGTAAGTCCAGAAATGATAAAAACTATGAATGATAGGCCGATGATTTTTGCTTTATCTAATCCTGTGCCGGAAATTATGCCTGATCTAGCTAAAGAGGCCGGTGCTTTTATTGTGGCGAGTGGACGCAGTGATTTTCCAAATCAAATTAATAATGTTTTAATTTTCCCGGGAGTCTTTCGCGGCGCTTTAGATAGGGAAGTAAAACAAATTACCGATGGGATGTTAATTAGAGCGGCGGAAAATTTAGCGGCCTTAGTCCTGGAGCCGACAGTTGATATGATTTTACCCAATCCTTTAAATAGGGATGTGGCACCGGCAGTAGCGAAAGCAATTTATGAATAATTAAAGGACAAGGAAAAAGGCATCATAAAAATGATGCCTTTAAATTTATTGGGGCAGATTGATTTGAGTTAACAAATCTCTAATCAAAGATAAAATCTTAATTAAAATTTCGTTAGCTAAAGCAACTGCTTCTTGAGGAACAGCCGACTTCATTATTAGAATTATAACGATAATCGCTATAAATCCGCTTAACCCTTTAAACATATGTTTAAAGTAATTATTGCTCAAGGGACTAATCTTGAGCTTCTAGTTATTATTAATAACTGGAGCGTTTTGAGGTCGGTTATTCCATTTGTAAAGAACATTATAATATAACAAATTTTGAAAATATCGTCAAGGGTTTAAATCTGGTATTATAATATTATATTTAATGGTTTTTACAGTCGTTTTTTACAGTCGTTTTTTATCGCTTGACTTCTTTTTATTTATATGATATAGTTATTCTCGTGCAAAGAGTGATTAAAAAAGCAAGTCGACTTTAACTTAGTCATAAAAAATTTGCCGTCTTATAAACTAAGTTTTCAATAATACCATGACCGGTACTATCAAAACTTTAACTGACAGAGGTTTCGGCTTCATTGCCGTTGAAGGTCAGGAAAAGGACTTATTTTTCCACAGCAAGGCTTTGGTTGATGTCCAATTCAACGAACTTCGCGAAGGCGATGCCGTTACCTTTGACATGGAGGAATCTCCGAAGGGACCTAACGCGGTTAATGTTAAACGCGCTTAATACCTTTCAAAGTTGAAGAACACCCACCTCACGGTGGGTGTTTTGTTTTCCCCAAATTTTGTCAATTAGTCGTTCGTGATAATTTTTGTTATAATAGGCGTATTAATAATTATAATTAACCTAACTATAAATTTATGTTTACTTTAATGTCTTTGCCTTTTGATCAGACTGCCTTGGAACCTCATATTTCTTCTAGAACTATAGAGTTTCATTATGGCAAGCATCATCAGGCTTATGTGGATAATCTTAATAAGTTAGTAGCTGGCACTGAATTAGAAACCGAAACCTTAGAAAATATTATTACGAAAACGGCAGGGAAGCCGGAGCAGGCCGCCATTTTTAATAACGCCGCTCAGACATTTAATCATAATATTTTTTGGTCTTGCTTGAAGCCGACAGTAACACCAATGACCCCGTCAGCGGAAGTCTTAGAAATGATTAATACTTCTTTTGGTTCTCTGGATGAGTTTTTCGTTGAATTGAAAAAAGTTGCTCTCAAACAATTTGGTAGTGGTTGGGCTTGGTTGGTAACAGACGGTAGTAAGTTGCAGGTTATGAAAACCGCTAATGGCGACAATCCCTTAACTCATAACTTAAAACCACTTTTTGCCTTAGATATTTGGGAACATTCTTATTATTTGGATTATCAAAATAAACGCGCTGATTTTGTGGATGCTGTATTAGCTAATCTCATTAATTGGGATTATATTCATCAGAATCTATAAAGTTATTTATGTATAAAAATCCTTACGTCAAACTTAAACCAGTGACTCAAAAACCGTATACGGAAATTTATTTGGTTCGTCATTGTCATCCTGATTACCGTTTGGAAAAAAAATTAGGCGAGTATAATATGCCGCTCTCCAAAACGGGTGAACAGCAACGAAAATATTTAACTAAAAAATTACTCAAGATGGACATTGACTCCGTGTATGCTAGTGGTTTATGTCGAGCTCAGGAAACAGCAGCGGAATTTATAGCAAAAACCAAAAAGACTTTAATAATAGATGAACGTTTGGATGAAATCAATTGGAAATATTGGCATCGTATCAAATATTTTAACATGTCAGAGGAAGCGCGGGAAAAAAGACTTGTTAGTTATAAACAATTGGATAAGCGTTTAGATCGTATACAGACAGAGGCAAGGTGCGCTTTATCTGATTTATTTCGTACTAATCGCGGTAAAAAAATTCTAGTTTTTTCTCATGGTAATTTTATTAAAGCAGCAATTACCAGCATACTTAACGCCGATGTCATTGGCTTCTTGTCTTTAGAAATTTTTCAGTCTTCCATTAGTCAATTAGTTATTGATCGCTCTGGATATATTAAAGTTACCAGGATTAATGATGTCAGTCATTTGCCTCATCAGCCGGAAGAGGACTTGTTTCTTTCTATGATCGATTAGACGTATTTTTTTTATGTCTTTATATTTTAAAAAAACCATTAAGCTCTTGTTCCTCGGTATCTTATTGCTTGGTTTTGGTTTTTTTTGGCAATCTCTAATGAGGCCGGTAACGGCTAATACTAATTTAAATGGTCGCATTCTTTTGCAAGTGGAGGATAAGGGGCAGGCTTGGTATGTTAATCCACTTGATAGCCAGCGTTATTATCTTGGTCGTCCCGATGATGCTTTTCAGATTATGCGTTCTTTGGGTTTAGGGGTTAGTAATTCTGATATTACTGCTTTTCAGACTAAAGCACCTTTACGTTTATCCGGTCGAATTTTATTACAGGTTCAGGATAAGGGTCAAGCTTACTATGTTAGTCCCCTAGATCTTAAATTATATTATCTAGGGCGACCGGCCGATGCTTTTAATTTGATGCGTGAAAAAGGTCTTGGTATTACCAATAGTGATTTATCTAAGATAGTTATTTTTGCTCCTGTTGATACTGCTGTTTCTCCGGGACACTTTAGTTTAAAATATCAAAATAATAGTTACGAAATTACTCAAGATTTATCTCCCATTTGGTATCAGACTTATCAAAATTTATCGAAAGTTTACAGTTATTCCGCTGCTTTGAGCGCGACCGGTGCGCGGGAAGCTTTTTATGGCATGTTTTTAGATGTTCAGCCGGGAGACAATACTTTAGATAATTTGGTCATAAAATTAAAAACAGTAGCGCTTAATAATAATTGGACGGAAGATCAATTAGCTGAGTTTGCCATGGCTCTAGTTCAATATATTCCTTATGATCATGCCAAGTTAGCCCAGGATAATGACCGTAACAATAATCCTTACTATCCTTACGAAACTTTATATTTGAATCGAGGAGTTTGCTCGGACAAGACATTCTTAGCGGTTGACTTGCTAAGAGCGCTAGGTTATGGAGCGGCTATTTTAGATTTTCCCGAGGAGAATCATAGTGCGGCCGGTATTGCTTGTCCGGTGGCCGATTCTCTAAATGGTTCCGGTTATTGTTATGTGGAAACGACTAATTATTTTCCTTTAGGGGCTCTTCCACAGAGTATCAGCGCTGGTCAAGCCGATATGGTTAATGGTGATTTTACGTCTTTATTTAATACATCTTCTCTGGGGAGGGTAGAAATGTATCAGCTAAGCGTCGGTAAGATTTACCAAGGGATAAGTGCTAATCGTCAGCAGGCGCAGAATTTACAGGACTTAAAAGCTACTTTAAGTGCGCAAGAAACAGAGGTTAATTCTTCGGAAATTAATATGAAACAGGAAGAAAGTAATTTAAAGACCCTGAAGGATCAATTAGATTCCTATTATAATAGTGGTCAGATTACCCAATATAATAACTTAGTGCCATCTTACAATATGGCCGTTAATCAGTATAATGCCAATCTAGTTATTTATAAGGAAAAAATTGCCAGTTATAACGTTTTAGTGGCGGAATTTAATCAGGCTTTAACAATGTTTTATCAGAAGTAAATTAGTTTAAAATGCTAAGGGTCGTTGTTAGGGTCAAAATGTTAGGGCCAAAATGTTGACAACTTCCCATATTTACTATATATTTAAATAAAGATTCGTCCTTAAATGGATATCTTTTTTAATAGAATTTAATTAATTATCATGCTTCCATTGGTCTGTAATGACCATTATTTTCTTCCTTCGCCTAAAGCGGAGGCATGGAGGCAGATGTAATGAGCTATGGCTCTAAAAAGAAAAATATGATAAATGTACCAAAGCTAGAAGACATGTTGAAAGCCGGTATGCACTTCGGCCATCGCACTAATCGCTGGCACCCAAAAATGAAGCAATTCATTTTTACTTCCAAGAACGGAATTTATATAATTGACTTGCGTAAATCGCAAAAAAAATTACGAGAGGCTTTAGAATTTATGGCCAAATTAGTATCAGAAGGAAAAAATATTTTATTCCTCGGTACTAAAAGTCAGGTATCAGAACCTTTGAAGAAAATGGCTAAAGAAACTGGGCAGTCCTATATCGTCGGTAAATGGTTGGGCGGTTATTTGACCAACTTTGCCATGGTTAAAAAGTCGGTTAAGAAATATTTAGATTTAACAGAAAAACGTGAAGCCGGTAAGCTAGAAAAATATACCAAGAAAGAACGTTTAGATTTTGATAGAGAAATTAAAAAATTGGAAGAACGCGTGGGTGGAGTTTCTACCTTAAATAAATTACCGGACGCTTTGTTTGTCTGGGATATTCGAGAGGAAGAAACCGCCATTAAAGAAGCGCAACAGAAAAATATTCCGATTATCGCTATTTGTGATACTAATGTCAATCCTGAAGAAGTAACTTATCCGATTCCGGCTAATGACGATTCCACCAAAACTATTGAATTAATTTTGGAATCTGTTAAAGAAGCTATTTTGGAAGCTAAAAAAAATATTAAGCAATAAAATTATGGAACTCATTAAACAATTAAGAGAAATGACCGGCGCTGGTATAGTTGATTGTAAAAAAGCTTTGGATGAGGCCGGCAATGATATTAATAAAGCTGTAGAAATTTTACGTAAGAAGGGAATCTCTAAAGCGGCTAAGCGTTTAGACAGAGATGCCAATGAAGGTATTATTAAAGTAGCGGTTAGTGATGACCAGACCGAAGCTTATGCTTTTGAGTTAAATTCAGAAACTGATTTCGTTTCTCGTAACGAAAAATTTCAAGCTTTGGCGGAAGCTATTTTAAATTTAGTAAAGATTAATAAGCCGGCCAACGTAGAAGAGTTGTTAGCCATGTCCATGGAAGGTGTGACCGTCAAAGACACCATCGCTACTCTCAGTGGTACTATTGGTGAAAAAATGGATATTAAGAATTTTACTACTATTTCCGGAGCTACCGTAGCTGCTTATTCTCATTTAGGCGGTCGTATGGGCGTCTTAGTGGCCTTAGATCAGGCAGATAAAGCGGACTTAGCTATGGATGTTGCCATGCAAGTGGCGGCCGCTAATCCTAAATACATTTTACCGTCTGAAGTTGACCCAGCTGAGATGGAAAAAGAAAAAGATATTTATAAAGAACAGCTTCTTAAGGAGGGCAAGCCAGCTGAAATGGTTGATAAGATTGTGGAAGGCAAGATGGGTAAATATTATTCCGAGGTCTGTTTGATGGAACAAGAATATATTAAGGACGATAAAAAGAAAATTAAAGACCTGCTCGGGTCAATTAAGGTTCTCAAGTTTGTTCGTTATTCTCTCTAAAATTAAACCGCTCCTTTACGGGGGCGGTTTTATTTAAAGCGCTAAAGCTCATAATTTTGGCGCTTTTTATTTTTATAGCCATTGTGTTATAATATACTTAATTATAATTTAATATGGCTTTATATCATATGAAAAAAATCAATGTTGCTATTAATGGTTTCGGCCGTATTGGTCGGGCGGTTTTGAAGGTAATTTGGATGCGTTTTCCTAATTTAAATATAGTGGCTTTAAACGATTTAACTGATCCGGCAACTTTAGCACATCTTTTAAAGTATGACTCTTCGTATGGCACGACTCAGCATGAAATTAAATCTACTAAAGATTCTATAATTATTGATGGTCAGACAATACCGGTTTTAGCTATTAAAGACCCAGCTCAACTTCCTTGGAAGGCTTTGAAAGTAGATGTTGTGATTGAATGTACTGGACGCTTCACTAAGAAAGATGATTTGAAATTGCATTTACAGGCGGGAGCTAAAAAAGCTATTTTATCTGCTCCCGTAAAGCAGGGGGGAGTAAAAATAATTGTCCCGGGAGTTAATCTAGATAAGATTAAAAAGACGGATGATATTCTTTCCTGCGCTTCTTGCACCACTAATTGTTTAGCGCCGGTAACTAAAATTATCAAAGATAAATTTGGTATTAAAAAGGCGCTCATGACCACCATTCATTCTTATACCGCTGATCAGAACTTGGTGGACGGTCCTCATAAAGATTTGCGTCGCGCTCGAGCGGCCGCTATTAATATTATTCCGACGACAACCGGAGCAGCTATTGCTACAACCGAGACTATTCCGTCTTTGAAAAATAAATTTGATGGTATGGCGGTGCGAGTACCAACTCCAGTCGGCTCTTTATGTGATGCTGTCTATCTTCTTAGTAAAAAAACCACTGTGGAAGCAGTTAATAAAGCCTTATCTCAGGCGGCTAAGGCTAAAATGCATGGTATTATCGAGACCTCAAAAGAGGAATTGGTGTCCAGTGATATTATTGGTAATTCTCATAGTGCTATAGTTGATATGAAAAATACCAGAATTGTGGATGGTGATCTTTTGAAGATTGTATCTTGGTATGATAACGAATGGGGATATTCTAATCGTTTAGCTGAGCTGGTAGATTATGTTAAGAAATTTATCTAATACTATTTATAGACCATTTTAATCTAAATTGATATTTTAATGACGATTCCTGACCATATTCTCAAAATTTTACAAGATATACAGGCCTCTGGTTATGAGGCCTATATTGTTGGTGGTTGCGTACGTGATATTTTAATGAGAAAAGTCCCAAAAGATTGGGATATTACTACTAATGCCAAGCCGGAAGAAGTTATAAAAATTTTTTCCGAAGCTCGTTATGAAAATAATTTTGGTACGGTTTTATTACCGATTAGAGCGGCGGTGGGACCGGGAGAGCCAAAGGGGAGGTTGGAGGATGTGGTAGAAATTACCACTTATCGCAGTGAACAAAATTATTCCGATCGTCGTCATCCCGATATTGTTAATTTTGAGACGGAATTATTTAAAGACTTGGAGCGTCGTGATTTTACGGTGAATGCTTTAGCCCTTAATCCTCACGATAATCAAAAAATTATTGATTTGTTTGGCGGTGAGAAAGACATTAAACTTAAAATTATTAGAGCAGTCGGTGAACCCTCGGATCGTTTTAAGGAAGATGCTTTACGTATGTTACGCGCGGTTCGTTTTAGCGCACAGTTAGATTTTACTTTAGAACCGAAAACTCAACGGGCTATTGTAAAATTAGCCGGTAGTTTAAAGTTTATTTCTAAGGAGAGAATTAGAGATGAGATTATTAAAATTTTAGCTTCGGATCGACCAGCCGCCGGAATGATGTTACTTCATGACTGTAAGTTATTGCAGTATATATTACCGGAACTGGAGCAGGGAGTTGATGTTAAACAAGATCGTCACCATATTTACACGGTCTTTAAGCATAATATTCTATCTTTACAGTATTGTCCCAGTAAGGAATGGCAAGTGCGTTTAGCCGCTCTCTTGCATGATATCGGTAAACCAAAAACCAGAAAAATAATCGGTGGTATTGCTACGTTTTATAATCATGAATATGTGGGTGCTAGACTAACAGAAAAAATCATGACTCGTTTAAAGTTCTCCGTGGCTGATACGAGTCGCGTTGTGAGACTGGTCAAGAATCACATGTTTTATTATAATGTAGGGGAAGTTACAGCCGCTTCGGTGCGTCGTTTACTTGTTAAAGTCGGTAAAGAAAATTTACAAGATTTAATTCATTTACGTGTCGCCGATCGTCTTGGTTCCGGTACTCCGAAAGCTATGCCTTATAAATTGAGGCATTTGCAGTATATGCTGGAGACAGTACAAAATGACCCAATATCGGTTAAAATGTTGAAAATTAATGGTAATGACTTAATGAAAGAGCTTAAAATATCACCTGGCCCGAAGATTGGCGCTATTTTAGAGGTATTACTGGCTGAAGTAATTGAAGAAACGGAACTAAATGATTCTAAGAAGCTTGAACTTAGGGCAAAACAGTTGGAAGGATTGAATTTAAAGGAATTACGAGAGAAAGCAAAATTAGTAATTGACGATCAACGCGCTCTAGATGATGAAAAAATTAAAAGACAATTTAAAATTTAAATATAAAAATATGAAAAAACTAATATTTTTTTTATTGATTGGGGGCTTGGTTTTAACGCTATCAGCCTGTATCAATCAAAATAACGCGGATAACGCGTTAAGTGATGATGCAGCAAACTTAAATAGCGCCATCATGCCAATCAAACAAATTTCTAATTCAATAAGCAACATAACTATGAAAACACCAGATCAACAAGAAGATTTATTAAAACAGTATTCTCAGGCTGTTATTAAAACCAGTCTCGGTGATATTACCGTTAAATTTTACGCTAGTGATTCGCCTGTTACTGTTAATAATTTCTTAAATTTAGCTAAAGAGGGTTTTTACGATGACACCAGATTTCATAGGGTTATTAAAGATTTTATGATTCAGGCTGGAGATCCTTTAAGTAAAGAAAATAATACTAGTCTGTGGGGAACAGGCGGACCGGGTTATCAATTTAAAGATGAATTTAATGCTCATAAGTTAGTGGTAGGAAGTTTGGCGATGGCTAATTCCGGACCAGCGACTAACGGTTCTCAGTTCTTTATTGTTACCGCCGAATCTACTCCTTGGTTAGATGGTCATCACACTAATTTTGGTGAAGTAGTCTCCGGTATGGATATTGTTAAAAAAATTGAGACAGTCACAACCGGCCCGAATGATCGACCGGCAACGGATATCTCTATTAATAGTATAGAGTTAGTAAAATAATTATTTTCTATTAAATTGTCTATAACAAAAAACACCTGCCATTAGGCAGGTGTTTTAAATTGATTAAGATATTAAAATCTCTTTTCCAGGGGGCGAGCAACATTGACAATAACTTTACGTCCATCCAGTTCTTGATCATTATACATAGCAATAGCGGCCTCAGCTTCATCGTCATTTTCCATTTCTACAAAACCAAAACCTTTTGAACGGTTAGTCATTCTGTCCATGATAATCACGGCTGAGGCTACTTTACCGGCCTTGGCAAAAGCTTCAGACAAAGCTTCTTCGGTTGTCTTGAAATTCAAGCCACCGATAAATAATTTTTTCATTGTTTTTATCTAAATTTTATTAAATCTAAGACTCATTAAATGTAAGACGACCTTTTTTAAAAAAAGCGGATAGACCGCTTTCTTTTAAGCTTGCTTACCAATTTTTAGTATAGCTAATTTGATGTTTTGCGTCAAACTAGGAAATAATAACTCTAACGCCAGGACTCATGGAAGAAGAGATGCTGATATTCTTTAAGAAGTTACCTTTAGCGGCGGCTGGTTTGGCTTTTCTCACTGAGTCTAAAAAGGCACTGTAGTTTGTTTGTAATTTATCGTCAGAAAAACTCATCTTTCCAATGACCGCATGAATGTTACCAGTATCGTCATTTTTAAAGCTAATTTTACCCTTCTTTAATTCTTCTACGGTTTTAGCCGGGTTAGTAGTGACGGTGTCATTTTTAGGGGAAGGCATTAAACCTCGAGTACCAAGAATCTTAGCAATTACTCCCAAATTTTTCATTAAAGCGGGTTCGGCAATGGCTACTTGAAAATCTGTTTTTTCACTTTTTTTAATTTCGTTTACCAACTCCTCACCACCGACAAAATCAGCTCCAGCCGCTTTAACAGCTGCTTCATTTTCCGGGGATACAAAGGCGGCGACTTTTACAGTCTTACCAGTACCATTAGGTAAGCTGATAGTACCACGAACCTGTTGTTCGCTTTTTTTAGTATTTATACCTAAACGCAAATGAACTTCTAGAGAAGAGTCAAATTTTGTTTTAGTTAATTTACGAACAATAGCGATTGCTTCTATGGCATCGTAAGTTTTATTTTGATCGTATATTGCGCTGTAGTCAGCCTTCTTATTCACCTTCGCAACTTCTGGGCTTGCTTCCGCCTCTTCAATCTTAATAACCTCTTTGGTCTTAGTAGTTTTTTTTGTCATATAATTTTCGTGGTTTAACGTCTCTGTTTTTAAAAACAAACGACTCCCACAATTAGTTATTATTTAATTTCTACTCCCATTTGACGAGCAGTACCGGCAATAATTTTTTTAGCTGCCTCTAAATCATGAGCATTAAGATCGGGCATCTTACGCTTAGCAATTTCTTCTAGCTGGGTATTAGAAATTTTACCAATTTTTTCGGTCAAAGGTTTGCCGGAGCCCTTAGCAATACCGGCCGCCTTTTTAATAAGTTCCGCGGCAGGAGGGGTCTTAAGGATGAAGTCATAACTACGATCCTCGTAAACGGTTATTTCAACCGGGACAATATCGCCGGCCATTTCTTTGGACTTATCGTTAAAAGCTTTACAAAATTCAGCGATATTAAGACCGTGTTGTCCTAAAGCCGGTCCGACTGGAGGGGCGGGGTTAGCAGCTCCGCCAGGAATTTGTAATTTAATTTTAGTTTTTATTTTTTTAGCCATATTATTGTTTAACAGTTCAGCGTAGAAGCACCGCTTAGCAGTTTAATTATATTTTTTTAATTTGTAAAAAGTCTAATTCCACCGGAGTTTCGCGACCAAACATGGAAACGGAAACTTTGATTTTACCCTTAGCTTCGTCTACTACTGTCACCTTTCCTTCCATATTCTTAAACGGACCCTCATTAATGCGAACCGTGTCGCCAGTGCCAACGTTAATTTGGAATTTAGGATCTTCGACGCCCATTCTTTTCTGGAGGGATTTTACCTCGGTTTCACTAATAGGGGTAGGAATAGTACCAGTGCCGATAAAGCCAGTTACATTCGGAGTATTTCTGACAATGTACCAAGATTCATCGGTAACTTCCATTTCTACTAAAATATAGCCAGGAAAAATCTTTTCTTCCACAACTTTTCTTTTACCGTTCTTAATTTTAATTTTCTTTTCAGTGGGAATTAGGATATTAAAAATCTTATCCTCCATATCTAAAGACTCAACCCTTTGCTTTAAATTTTCCGTGACGTTTTCTTCATAGCCGGAATAAGTATGAATAACATACCAACGTCGACCCTGATTTAAAAGTTGCTTGGCCATATCAATGTAATAGTGGCTGCCGGCGCGTTAAAATAATCTTTATTTTATCGCTCGTCAGTCAATATAATTATAAGAACGACTAATTTTAATATTTATTGATTAGAAATTGAAAACCGGTGCTAAAAATATAATCTAAAATACCCAAAAAAATAGCGACACCAATACTGATGGCAATAACTAAGACTGTGTAGTTGTAAGTTTCTTTCTTTGATGGCCAAGTGACCTTTTTCATCTCAGTCAAAGATTCCTGCAGATAGTTCTTTAGTTTGTTCATATTATTGAAAAAGCCTATTTAAAAATAGCCCTCCAGGGCCACTTTTTTATCACAATCAAATAATACAAAATTATAGTTTGTCTGTCAAGGGTTGAAAGGGGTTTTTGACTAATTCCTAGTTGCTTTTTGATAATAAACATTATACAATATTAAACAAGCTGTTAAATAGCTTTATTTCTTATATGGTTAGCCCAAATTTAACTAAAAGAGCTGGGGAGATTAATCCTGTTGAGCTTAATGATGACGCGAAAAAATTGTTTCAAGTTATCCATAGCGAAAAGCTTAAGTCAGACGTCAGAGATGAAGATGTTCCATATTTGCGAGTTTCAACATTGATTTCTCGTTTAGCTTTTGTTTATGAAAAAGTTCGTAATGCCATAGATTACGATGAAGATCATTTATTACGTAAAAATGCTATTTTGCGTATTTTACGTCGGCAGGTTGTTATTGAAAGCGTAATTAGAGAGGCTGACAGTAGCGGTATTGCCTCGCATCTTTTAACTGAATTAATTCGTGGCGGTTATCTACCTAATAATGCTTTGCCGGAAAGTTTGGTGGGGGAAGTGGCAGTTCGCTTGGAAAAGTATATTTATTTAAAGAATCAAATTGCCTCCGCTATTAATGCCGATTTAGGATTAAAGACTGAAGCTGATAAGGCTAAGGCCTTAGTTACCAAGAAAAATGATTTAGTCCATTGGCTCTTAACACTAGCCGCTTGTGAAATAGAGGAGCATTTGGCACCTAATCCGGTTAAACAAAGAATTGTTGACAATCTTTTTTCTATTTTATCCAAGCTTATTAAGTTACCGCCGGAGTTACCTTACTCCGAAGATCGAGAAATTCAAATATACTTAAGCATTAGCCGAACTTTCCTTAAGTTTGACTCCGACATGTTAAGTTTTATTTTGTTTAAATATTATAATGATGCTTGGTTAGATTTGAATGTTTCCGGTGATCCGACTACTAGTAACAAAATTGCCGCCGGATTGGAACAGATTAAAGAGATCGCTTCTAATTTTAATGATTTAAAAAATCAGGTTGACGATCAACTTAACCATGAGCTGACCAAGCAATTAGATAAAATAGTTCGTGCTTATTCTTTATATTTTTCTATTTTAGCGGAAGCCCTGGAAAATGATCCTGCTAAGATTTATCGTGAGTTACAAACCGGCGATAAAAGTTTTATTGCTTTGATTCGTAAGGTTTGTAACCAAAAGTATAATAAGGCTAAACGTCGTTTGTGGCGAGCGGCGGTACGTAGTATAATTTATATTTTCTTAACTAAATCTGTTTTTGTCTTCATTGTTGAAGTGCCGGCTATTCATTGGTTAGGTGAACCGCTTAATTATTTATCTTTAGCTATTAATGCCTCTTTTCCCGCTGTCTTATTATTTCTCATAGTCATTCTGACTCGTAAGCCGAAAGAGAATAATACTGATAAAATCGTGGAGGGAATTAAGGAAATTACTTTTAAGGGTAGCGAGCGCACTAAATCAATTATGTTACGTCGCCCCAAACGACGTAATTGGTTAAAAAGTTTAATTTTTAATCTGATTTATGTAGCTGCTTTTTACGTATCAGTTTATTATATTGTAAAAGTCCTTACCGCCATTGATTTTACCTGGGTCAGTATTATTATTTTCCTGTTCTTTTTGGCTTTTGTCAGTTTCTTCAGCATTCTTACTACCCGTGGTGTTAAGGATTTGATAGTGGTGGAAAAGAAAGAAAATATTGTGACCTTCTTCCTAGACTTATTTTATATGCCTATTATTATGGCCGGTCGCTGGTTGTCCACTAACTTTTCTAAAATTAATGTCTTTATTTTCTTTTTTGACTTTATTGTTGAAGCACCCTTCAAGGTGTTAGTGGAAGTGGCGGAAGATTGGACTAAATACGTTAAAGAACGTCGGGAAAACCTGGAATAAGATTCTAATTGTTTATGAGTGTTTTATATATTGTCGCGACGCCAATTGGTAATTTAGAAGATATTACGAAGCGAGCACTCAGAATTCTAGAGGAGGTAGATTTTGTTTTGTGCGAAGACACTAGGGTGACCAGAAAATTGTTGAATAATTATGAAATTAAAACGGCGACCATCTCTTATCATCAGCATTCCGGTGCCCCGAAAGTAGATAAAATTTTAGAATTTCTTAAAGCGGGAAAAAATTTAGCCTTAGTGACTGACGCCGGTACGCCGGGTATTTCTGATCCGGGGGCTTTTTTGCTAACGGCCATTAGACAGCAACTAGCGGATGAGGATATTTCAATAGTTAGTGTACCGGGTGCCTCTGCTTTAACCTCAGCCTTATCACTAGCGGGAATTGGTTTTGATCGTTTTTTATTTTTAGGTTTTTTACCCCATAAAAAAGGGAGACAAGGCGTTTTAAAAGAAATTTTTGCCAGTGAGCATCCGGTGGCTATTTATGAATCAAAACATCGCATTGTTAAATTGTTGGAGGAATTAACAAAAATGAGCGGAGAACTGTCATTACCGCTAGAGGTTAGCGTGGCACGCGAATTAACCAAAATGTATGAGAGTTTTTATCGCGGTGCTCCGGAAGAAATTTTGGAACAATTGCAAAGTGACGCCAATAATTTGAAAGGTGAATTTGTGGTTTTAATTAGAAAAATAAATTGAGATAATTATGACAAGGGGAAATAAAGATTTTTATATTACCACCACTTTACCTTATATTAACTCCGAACCGCATATTGGTTTTGCGGCGGAGATTATTAAGGCCGATGTTATCGCTCGTTATAAACGTCAGCGAGGTCTTGAAGTATTTTTTAATACTGGTACGGATGAACATGGTCTGAAAATTTATCAAAAAGCCCAGGAAAATGGCCTAGCTGTCCAAGAATTTTGTGATCAGTATTCGGCTAAATTCCGCCCTCTAAAAGAAAAATTAAATTTATCTTATGATAAATTTATTAGAACAACCGATCCTGACCATGAAGCCGCCGCCCAAGAATTTTGGCGTCGTTGCGAAGCGGCCGGAGATATTTATAAAAAGTTATATAAGGTGCGATATTGTGTTGGTTGTGAACTAGAAAAAACTGACTCTGACTTGGTAAATGATCATTGCCCCTTACACCCCGACAGGGAACTGGAGATAATAGAAGAAGAAAATTATTTTTTTCGCTTTTCTAAATACCAAGAACGCCTGCTCCAGTTTTATAAAGATAATCCAAATTTTGTTCTACCGTCCGGTCGACAAACGGAAATTTATAATTTTGTAGAAGCGGGACTACAGGATTTTAGTATTTCTCGTCTAAAGTCAAAGATGCCACACGGTGTCGCTGTTCCGGGTGATGACAGTCAGGTAATGTATGTCTGGTTTGATGCTCTGGTAAATTACATTTCCACTTTGTCTTGGCCTAAAGATTTAAATAATTTTAATAAGTATTGGCCGGGTTTACAGGTTTGCGGTAAAGATAATTTACGACCGCAAGCGGCGATGTGGCAGGCGATGTTAATGTCAGCCGGTTTGCCTAATTCTTTGCAAATATTAGTTTTTGGTTTTTTGACTGTAAATGGCGAGAAAATTAGTAAAAGTTCGGGTAATACGGTAGATCCTTATGAACTGGCGGATAAATATGGTTCTGATGCTGTCCGTTATTATATTTTAGCGGAGATACCACCATTTGCCGACGGTGACTATTCGGAAGCAAAGTTTAGAGAACGTTTTAATGCTGACCTGGCTAATGGTTTGGGTAATTTAGTGGCTAGAGTCTCTAATCTTTTAGAGCAAAATGCCATTTTGACTGAACTGAAAATTAATTTGGAAGACGAGGGAATTAAGACTACTCAAGAGGAGTTTAATCTTAAGATGAGCGCTTATCATTTTAATGAAGCTTTGCAGGTTTTGTGGGATAAGGTGAGAGAGAGTGATGAAATTTTAACTAAAGCCGCACCCTGGAAAATGGATAAGGTGGTTGATAAAGCTCAAGTTTTACAACCTTTAGCACAAACTCTAGTTAATTTGGCTTATTTATTAGAACCATTCTTACCACTGGCCTCCCAAAAAATACAACAACAATTCTTAAGTGCTCAGATAAAAAAAGGAGACAATCTGTTTCCGCGTGTGTTATAATATAATATATGTCAATTTTTGATATTAGTTTACTAATTATTCTTGGTGGGTTCGTCTTAAGCGGACTTTTTAAGGGAATAATTCGTATGGTGGGCCAACTGGCTAGCTTAATTGTTGGCGCTTATGTGGCCAGCCATTATTATCTATTTGTTTTTGACTGGTTTAAGGCCTGGGCAGTTGGTCACGAGGGTATTGCCAAGGTCTTAGCTTTTATTATTGTGTTTGTGCTGATTGCTAAATTGACTGATTTAGCTTTTGTTCTACTTGAAAAAGCTTTTAAGATTATCGCTATTATTCCTGGCAGCAGGTATCTCAATAATTTACTGGGAGCATCGTTGGGACTTCTAGAAGGAGCTTTAGTTCTGGGCTTAATCCTTTATGTCGCTTCTCGGTATGTTATCATCGGAAATTTTTTTGGCGAACAATTAACCGCCTCTTTGATTGCTCCACTTCTTTTGGATGTTGTCGCTTTGATACAACCGCTGTTACCGGAAGCTCTAAAAACTTTACAGTCAATTATTTAGTTTTTATATTATGGAATATCATAGTATAAAATCTCCAACGGCCGTTAAGGCCGTTGTTAAGTTAGCGGTAAAAACTTTGCTATCCGAGGGCGTGGTAGTTTTACCGACGGATACAGTCTATGGTTTAAGCGTGTGTGCGACCAGTCAAAAAGCTATCAAACGTATTCAAGCTTTAAAAAAAAGAACAGCCAAAAAACCTTTCTTGATTTTAGTATCTAGTTTAAGCATGTTGAAAAAATATGTTTTTTTATCTAAATCACAACTAGCTTTAGTAAAAAAATATTGGCAAAGTGGTCGGTGTCCTACTACAATAATTTTACGCCATCGCGGTCTTTTGCCGGCTTCTTTAAACGCTAATAGTGATGGTCTGGCTTTGCGGTTGCCTAAAAGTCAATTTTTAATTAAAATAATAAAGACTATTAAAGAACCTCTCATTTCCACTAGTCTTAATATCAGCGGAGAAGAGCCTATAAAAAATTTAAAAGATGTAGCGCGATTTTGGCCTGATAAAGATAGGCAACCGGATTTAATAATTGATGCCGGTCTTAATTTAGGGGACAAGCCTTCACAATTGATTGACTTGCGAATACCAGGCTCAGTCATAGTTTTAAGAAAATAATTTTTTAGAAAGCAAGTTTAATATAGATTTATAATATTGTATGATTTTAGCTAAAAATATTTTAAAAAAAGTTAGCTTAGGAATTTTGTCTTTGTTATTATTAGGTGGAATTTTTGGCGGCGGTTTTTATTTTGGACAAAAAAATAATGCTTTACTCTCTGCCTTTAACAGACCTTTAGCTTATTCGGAAGATGCCGCAGTAGCCACGGGAGAAACCGGCAGCAATCTTGACTTTAATCTATATTGGCAGGTTTGGGACACTTTAAAAAGTAATTACGTCGATAAGAATAAAATTGATGATCAGTCTTTATTCTACGGCTCTTTGAAAGGCCTAGCAGAGGCTACCGGTGACCCTTATACGATTTTTATGGATCCTAGCGAAGCTAAAGAGTTTTCTGATGATTTAGCCGGCACTTTTGAAGGTATTGGCGCGGAGGTCGGTATTCGTAATGAAATGATTACGGTTGTTGCCCCCTTAGACGGTATGCCGGCACAAAAGGCGGGTTTACGAGCGGGAGACAAAATTTATGCTGTAGACGGCACTCCCACTATTGGCTTGAGCTTAAACGCCGTCGTTAAAAAAATACGCGGTCCAAAAGATAGCGTAGTGGTTTTAACAATTATTCGCGATGAGGAAAAACCCAGAGAAATAGAAATTACCCGTTCGGTCATTATTGTAAAAAGTGTTAAGACGGAATTGCGTAGTGATGGTATTTTTATTATTAAAGTTACCAATTTTAATGATGACACTGAAGGGCTTTTTGAGAAGGCTATTAATACTGCTTTAACTAAAAATCCGAAGGGAATTATTCTTGATTTACGTAATAATCCTGGTGGTTATCTAGAGACGGCGGTTAATATGGCCAGTGAATGGGTGAAAGAAGGTCCGGTTGTGGCCGAACAATTTGGTGGTAATAAACGACAAGAATATTTTTCTAACGGTAATGCTCGCTTACAAAATTTCCCCACTATGGTCTTAGTTAATGGCGGTAGCGCTTCTGCTTCAGAAATTTTAGCCGGTGCCTTGCGAGATTATAAGAAAGGGACTTTAATTGGAGAAATTACTTATGGTAAGGGTTCGGTGCAGACTTTACGAAATTTGGATGGTGGAGCTAGCTTAAAGATCACTGTAGCCAAATGGTTGACTCCGGCCGGTGACTTTATTAATGAAAAAGGTTTAGAACCTGATATTGAAATTAAAATGACCTCAGATGATATTGATAATGATTTAGACCCACAAATGAAAAAAGCTTTGGAATTATTAAAAGCACAGAAATAAAAAATTTATAAATAAAATATAAATTATGGCCCGTACTAAAATAACGAAAGAAAAAAAGAAAAATGCAGCTTCCATTAAATATATCTTCGTGGTAGGCGGAGTGATGTCCGGCGTCGGTAAAGGTGTAACTACGGCGTCAATCGGACAAATTCTGCAAGCACGCGGTTATAATGTCAGCGCCATAAAAATGGATCCTTATATTAACGTTGATGCCGGCACTATGAATCCCATAGAGCACGGGGAGGTTTTTGTCACGGAAGATGCCGATGAAACTGATCAGGATATTGGTAACTATGAAAGATTCTTAAACAAAAATATTTATAGAGAGAACTACATGACGACCGGTCGTGTTTATCAGACCGTTATTAATCGGGAACGTAATCTCGGCTATAAAGGTAAATGCGTTCAGGTGGTACCTCATATTCCTCAAGAAATTAGAGATAGGATTGAAGGAGCGGTCTCTAAAACTGGCGCGGAAATAATGATTATTGAAGTGGGCGGTACGGTGGGTGAATATGAAAATTTGTTGTTTTTAGAAGCGGCGAGGGTCATGAAATTGTATAATCCTAAAGATGTTTTGTTTGTGATGGTTTCTTATCTGCCTATTCCTAGCATAATCGGAGAAATGAAGACTAAACCAACTCAGCATGCCGTGCGTAATCTCCAGAGCGCCGGTATTCAACCGGATTTTCTCATTGCTCGCAGCGAACGACCGGTAGATCAGGCTCGTAAAGAAAAGTTGTCTATTAATTGTAATATTCCCGCAGAAAATGTTATTTCCGCTCCTGACGCTGACTCTATTTATGATATTCCTCTCAATTTTGAAAAAGATCATTTAAGTTCCCGTATTTTGGAAAAATTTGGCCTACCTTTACGTCGCAGAAGTGATAATGGTGCTTGGAGAAAAATGGTTGCGGCCAGCAAGACAAAAAAACCGATTATCAATATTGGTATTGTCGGTAAATACTTTGCTAGTGGTGATTTTTCTTTTGGTGATTCCTATATTTCAGTAATTGAAGCCATTAAACACGCTACTGCTACTGTAAAGTGTAAGGCTAAAATTCACTGGTTGAGCGCGGAAGATGTTGAAAAACGGGGAACTGTAGTTTTGAAAAATATGGATGGCATTATTGTCCCGCAAGGTTGGGGTGAACGTGGCGCGGAAGGAAAGATTAAAACTATTAAATACTGTCGGGAAAATAAGGTGCCTTACTTCGGTTTATGTTATGGCATGCAAATGGCTGCAATTGAATTTGCTCGTAATGTCGCCGGCCTGAAAGACGCTAATTCCGCGGAAGTTGACCCTAAAACCACTAATCCGGTAATTCATATTATGCCGGGACAAGCGCAACTTATTAAAGAAAAGGGTTACGGGGGAACGATTCGTTTGGGTGGCTGGCCTTGTCGTATTACGCCTCAGACTCATTTAGCCAAGGCTTACGAAAAATTTACATCTAAGAAGACTATTTCCGAGCGTCATCGTCATCGTTATGAGTTTAATAATATTTATAGAGACAAATTTGCTGAATTAGGGTTAACTGTCGCTGGTACTTCTCCGGACGGAGAAATCGTTGAAGCGATTGAAATTACTAATCATCCATTTTTTATTGGTGTTCAATTTCATCCTGAGTATATTTCTCGTCCCTTAGCCCCTCATCCACTGTTTGTGGAATTTATTAAGGTTTGTAAAAATCTTAATTAATATTAATACCATTATTAAAGCATAGAACTCACTTTTCACCAACTATTTTTGACCATTAAACCTTATTTCACAATAATTAAGTACTAAAAAATCCGCTCAATGCGGATTTTTTGTTGGTATATTTAGGTTTATTTTTTAGTTACGGTAGCCGTTACGGGTTTAACCGCTTCCGGTAATAAAATATTTACCATTTTACAAGTTTTGAGAGAATTATCATATTTTCTCATTTTTCTGGTACTAAATTTAACGAAACCAGCCTTCATCGCAAATAAGGTATCATCTTTACCTTTCTTTACGTTTTTGCCCGGTTGATATTTTGTACCACGTTGACGGATAATAATAGAACCGATTTTAGCCCAAGAGCCATCGGAAAGTTTTACTCCTAAACGTTTACTTTCTGAGTCACGGCCTAAGGAGGTTGACCCGGCCGCTTTCTTATGTGCCATATTTTTTTTCTTAATTTTTACTGATAAACAGTAAAAAATTACTGTTTAGACTCTTTAATACCTACATAATATAACAAAAGACCTAATAATTGTCAAATGCCCCTTATTTATTGGTTTATTTATCTTTTTGGGGATTTTAATTTTTACAAAATATGTTATAATAACATTATAGAATTTTTATTTAATTATAGGGGGAAATTATAAAAACCTATGTTAAAAATTAATGCCAGTAAATGTATCGGCTGCGGTCTTTGTGTTGACCTTTGTCCTACAGTTTTTCGTTTAAATAGTTCCGGTCAGGCGGAAGTTTTTGGTAATGAGTTAAGTGGAGATAACGAAGAAGTAAAGAGCGCTGCCCAATCTTGTCCAGCCGAAGCTATCATTCTTAAATAATAAATATGCCAGTAGAAAAAATAATTGAATCTGTTCATCCGGAAACACCAGGGTCAGCTTCTCAGGTAGAACAGTTAAAAGGAGCGGAACAAAAAATAGAAAAAATTTCCACTCATCCAGCGGAAAAATTGCGAGAAATTATTAAGCCGATTACTAAGACTTCTTCTAAGCCAACGCGTAGCTCGGCTGCCAATTCTTGGCAGGAAAAAAGAGCAGTGGTTATAGATAATATTTTAGCAGAAGGCTTGAATGATATTTTTTTAAAAATGAATGCCAGCGAACAGAAAGCTTTTAAATTAAAAGGGGAGGAAACGGTTACTAAAATTAATGAGTTATTAAGTCATACTAAAGTAAAAGTAAATAAAATTATTGCTCTTATTAGAGATTGGTTAAAATTAATCCCCGGTATCAATAAATTTTTCTTAGAACAAGAAACCAAAATTAAGGCGGATAAAATTATAAAAATCAAAAACAAATTTTAATATGACAGCAATTTTTTCTAATTTTTCGGAATTGTTGATTTATTTAATAATAATAATCATCGCCTTTTTTTTGGTGGTGGCATTTTTAACTTTTTTCCGTTGGTTTTTATCTCGTCGTTCTTATGATAGTCACCAAGTGTTTCTAGTACGTTTACCTAAAGAGAAATCAGACGATGAAAAGAAAGAATTTGGTGAGCAATTGTTAAAAGAAGAAATCGCTAAAGGGGAAACGCTGTTTGCGGCCGTAGGAGGTTTGCCGGCAGAAAAGGGCTGGCGAGCTTGGTTCTTTGGACGTCGCGATCAATTTTCTTTTGAAATAGTAGCTAGTGCTAATCGCATTGCTTTTTATGTTGTAGCCCCACCTAACAGCGCTCGTTATCTAGAACAACAGATTAACGCTTATTACCCAGAAGCTTTAATTGAGGAAGTAAGTGATTATAATGCCTTTAGTCGTGAGGGACAAATTACCGCGGCTTCTTTAAAAACTATCAAAAATTCTGTTTTTCCGATTAAAACTTATCAGAAGATGGCGGTTGATCCCATGAATTCTTTAATTAATGTTTTATCAAAATTAGAAAAAGAAGAGAGTTTAGCGGTTCAGTACACGGTCCGAAGCGCTCGTGGTTCTTGGCATAGCCGCAGTCGTCGTATTGTTAATAAAATAAATCAAAAAAATTCGGTAAAAGAGGGTTTGCGCTCGGCTAGTACTTTAGGAATTTTTTTGGATTTTTTTCATGGTTTACAGCCGGAAAAAAGTCGTTCAGAAAATAATCGAGACTTCGTTCAAGAGAGAGCTAATAAAAAACTATCGGCAGTGGAGGAAGAAATTTTGAAGTCAATTGAGGAAAAGAATTTGAAGGCCGGATTAGATGTTAATATCAGAATTATTTCTTGTGCTAAAACCAAGGAAAGAGCTAAAGCTTATTTAGAGAATATTGGAAGTGTTTATACCGAGTATAATAATTATAGTTACGGCAACGTATTTTCCCGCGTTAAGTTTTCTAATATGGAACGGACTATACATGATTTTATTTATCGCCGTTTTCGCGCTAGTGCTTCTTTTTTGTTAAATAGTGAAGAATTAGCCAGTCTATTTCATTTTCCTTTGCGAACCACGGAAACGCCTAATATTTTATGGTTAACGGCTAAAACCGCGCCGGCGCCAGCTGAAGTGCCAGACGAAGGAATATCTTTGGGTAAGAATACTTATCGTGGTGTTCACAAAGAAATTCGGATGAAACGTGCCGACCGGAGACGTCATAGTTATATTATTGGTAAATCTGGTACCGGTAAATCTGTTTTGTTAGCTAACATGGCTATTCAAGATATTCAAAACGGTGAAGGTGTTTGTGTTATTGATCCGCACGGTGATTTGATTGGTGATATTCTTGATCGTTTACCGACAGAGAGATTGGATGATGTGATAATATTTTCTCCGGCCGACTTGGAGCGACCTTTAGCTTTAAACCTATTAGATTACGATCCGCGTTATCCGGAACAAAAAAGTTTTGTCATTAATGAGATGATTGGTATCTTTGATAAATTGTATGATTTGAAAGCTACTGGTGGGCCGATGTTTGAGCAATACATGCGTAATGCCATGTTGTTAATCATGGATGACCCAGAATCCGGTTCTACTTTAATGGAAATTCCTAAAGTTTTAGCCGATGAAGATTTTCGTCGCTTTAAACTTAGTCGTTGTCACAACCAGACCGTAGTGGACTTTTGGCGTAAAGAAGCGGAAAAGGCGGGCGGGGAAGCCGCTTTAGCCAATATTGTCCCTTATATTACCTCCAAACTTACCTCCTTTATTTCTAACGACATGATGCGTCCAATAATTGGTCAGCAAAAAAGTGCTTTCAATTTACGAGAAGTAATGGACAAACAAAAAATTTTATTGGTAGACTTACCAAAAGGCTTAGTCGGAGAAATGAATGCTTATTTGCTGGGCATGATTTTAGTCGGTAAAATCTTGATGGCGGCTTTATCGCGCGCGGATGCTCCCGCCGAATCACGTAAAGATTTTTATTTGTATATTGATGAATTTCAAAATTTTACCACCAATTCTATCTGTCAGGTTTTATCAGAAGCACGTAAATATGCTCTGAATTTAATTATTGCTCATCAGTACATCGGACAATTAAGTAAAGGACAAAATACGGAAATAAAGGATGCGGTATTTGGCAACGTCGGAACTTTTGTGAATTTTAAGGTAGGAGCGGAAGATGCGGAATTTTTAATTAAAGAATTTGAACCGGTTTTCAGTGAATATGATTTAATTAATGTTGATAAAGGAACGGCCTATATTAAATTACTAGTAGATAACAGCACTTTACGACCATTTTCCTTGCAAACAATTTGGCCTTTACTGGGAGTTAAACAGGAAGGTTTAGCTGCCAGAGTTCGTTCCTTAAGTCGTTTAAAATATGGCCAAAATGTTCGTTTAGTAGAAGCGGAGATTAGTCGCCGCGCCGCCCTTAAACTTTAAATTATGCCTACTTTATATCGTGATTATCGTCCTCAAACTTTTGCTGAAGTGTTGGGACAAAACCATGTTAAAATAACTTTACAAAATGAGATATCTGCTGGTCGCCCGGCTTCGTCTTATCTCTTTTGTGGTCCGCGCGCGGTAGGAAAAACTACTTTGGCGCGAGTTTTATCTAAGTCATTAAATTGCGAAAAACGAAAAAAGGGAGACATAGAACCTTGTAATAATTGTCCGAGTTGTCGTAGTATAACCAGTGGACAAAATTTAGACGTGGTGGAAATTGATGCGGCCTCCAATACTGGTGTTGATAATGTTAGGGAAAATATTATTTCCTTCGCTCGTTTAGCCCCGGCCGGAGAAAAATTTAAGGTTTTTATTATTGATGAAGTGCATATGCTGTCTACTTCTGCCTTTAATGCTTTATTAAAAACTATTGAGGAACCACCAGCTTACGTAATCTTCATCCTGTGTACGACGGAGATTCAAAAAGTTCCCACTACTATTATTTCACGTTGTGAACGTTTTGATTTTAAGCGTATCAGCTCTAAAGAAATAGTAAAAAAATTATCCATCATTGCTACGGCGGAAAAAATTAAAATAGCCCCCTCGGTTCTGACTGATATTGCTCGTTTATCGGGTGGACATTTGCGTGACGCGGAAAGTTTACTGGGCCAAGTTTTTTCTTTAGGCGATAAAGAAGTAACTAGTGAACAGGCGGAATTAGTTATTCCTCATTATAATAGTTTGGAGGCAGTTAGTCTTTTAGATTATTTAAATAAGCATGATGCGGCTAAGGCTTTATCTTTAATAAATACTTTGGTTGATAGCGGGGTTAACGTGAAAGTATTTATTAATGAAATAATTGCTTTGCTTCGTAAAGTTATGTTGGGAAAAGTAAATCCGGAGTTAGAAACAACCTTAGGCTTAGGACTGGATGATGAGCTAGAAAAACGTTTGGGACAAGTCGCGGTTGATTTAGATTGGTTAGATATTTTTTTGTTCACTCGTCGTTTCTTAGAAGCCGCTAGTGATAATAAAAGCCCCTTGATACCGCAACTGCCCTTAGAATTAGCGGTAGCAGAGCTTTGTTTAGGCTCTAAGACCACTATCGTCACTAGTTCTTCTCCTAAGCAATTGCCACCGACCCCAACCACAAAAAGTAATAATATTTTTAGTCGAACTGATGCGTCTAAGTTAAGTCAGCCAATAAATAAAGAAAATAAGAATAAGTCTGAGATTATATCTGCGGCCACTAAAAAAGAAAAAATTTTTCCGTCCGGAGAATCTTTTAACTTGAGTTTATCGGAAGTAATGGAAAAATGGCCGGAGTTCTTGATAAAAATTAGAAAAAATAATCATTCTTTATCTTTTGTATTACAAAGTTGTCAGCCTTGTGCCATAGCTAACGGGGAATTGAGTTTAACTTTTAAATATAAATTTCATTTAGACAGAGTTAACGATCCTAACATAAAGATTTTAGTGGTTCAGGCCGCAGCGGAAGTTTTTGGTTTAGCTTTAAAAATTAATGCTATTTTAGACGAGAATTTAGAAATTAATAAAGAGGAGAAGAGAAAAAAATTAACAGATAGTGTTGATAATGATATAAATGTAGCAGAGGTTTCCGCTGCGATTAAAGATGAAGATAGACAAAGCCCTGCTGCGGTTCAGGCAGAGTTAATCACGAAAAAAAGCGGTGGATCCTTGGGTAATATTTTAAAAACTTTTGGTGGTGAAATTATTAATTAATAATTCTATGTTAGACATTAAACTAATACGTGACAATCTGGCAGAAGTAAAGACTGGCCTCTTGAAAAGAATGGCGGCGGATAAATTAGATTTAGAAAGTATTATTCGTTTGGACGACGAACGACGTGTTTTAATTGGTCAAGTAGAGGCGTCCCAAAATAAACGTAATCAAGCCTCTAAAACCAAACCGACACCTGAGGTTATATTGGCTATGAAAACATTGGGGACCGAGCTTAAAGATTTACAAAATAAATTAGCCGAGGTTGAAACGGACTTAAATACCCGCTTATCCGAGTTACCTAATATACCGGCCGTGGATGTGGTCGCTGGCGGCAAAGAAAATAATGAAGTCATATTTACTTATGGCAAAAAACCTAAATTTGATTTTGCTCCTAAAAATCACGTAGATTTAGCGACGTCTTTAGATATTATTGACTACGAACGAGGGGTAAAAATCGCTGGTAACGGATTTTGGTGCTACAAAGGAGTAGGAGCTCTTTTAGAATGGGCTTTACTATCATATTTTATTGAATATCACACAAAAAATGGCTATCAGTTTTTAATTCCACCCTTCATGTTGACGGAAAAATGTGCTTATATCTCCGGTCATTTGCCTAAATTTCGAGATGATTTATTTTGGACACAAGATGGTTTGTGTCTAAATGCTACTAGCGAAATGATGTTAGGTAATTATCATCGCGAAGAAATTTTGGCAGCGGAAGATTTGCCTTTAAAATATTTTGCTTATTCGCCTTGTTTCCGTCGTGAAGCTGGCAGCTATCGTCAAGAAGAACGGGGTATGATTCGTGGTCATCAATTTAACAAAGTTGAAATGTTTATTTTTTCGCCCGCAGAAAAATCTTGGGAAATGTTTGCCGAGTTAGTATCCCACTCTAAAAAATTAATGGAGGGTTTAGATTTACATTTTCAAATATCTAAATTAGCCGCTGAAGATTGTAGTGCCGCCATGGCTAAAACCTATGACGTAGAAGTATTTATTCCTAGTATGGAAATTTATAAAGAGGTTAGTAGCGCTTCCAATGCTTTAGATTATCAGGCTCGACGCGGACAGACCCGTTATAAAAATCAAGCTAGCGGTAAAATGGAATTTGTTCATACTTTAAATGCTTCCGGCTTGGCCACCAGTCGTATTTTACCGGCAATTTTAGAACAAAATCAACAAAAAGACGGTTCTGTTAAAATTCCTAAAGTTTTACTAAAATATTTGCCGCGAGGCTTGAAGCTTATTAAAGCGCTCAGTTAGTTATTAATATTTGTAGTAAAACATGAAAAAATTACTCTTACTAATTTTAATTCTAATTTTCTTTTTTCCTAATCTGGTTCAGGCGCTAGAGTTGAATGATACTTATCCGCGTCTAGCTAATTATTTTCTAAAAACGGAAATTAGTGACCAAGAAGCAACCGATTTAGCAAAATGGGATTTATTAATTTTAAACATGGAAACGCAAGAAAGCAGTCCTGAGCAGATTTTAAAGATTCGTTCTCTTAATTCTAAAATAATAATGGTCGCTTATATAGGTTCTCAAGAGATTGTTTCTAATCCGGCTTTTATTGGAGGCTTACGTGCTCTTTTAGGGGCCAGCCTAAACGATTCTTGGTGGCTGAGAGATGAACAAGGAAATAAAATTTCTAATTGGCCAGGAACTTATATGTTAAATATTTCTGATCAGACTGGTATTAATAATAATGGTCAACACTGGAATGATTATTTAGTGGATTTTGTGGTTAATGAAATTAAAAGTAGTAATTTATGGGACGGAGTATTTTATGACAATGTTTGGGGGGACATTAGTTGGCTTAATGGAGGAAATATTGATATTAATAATGATGGACAACGCGACAACGCTTCATTCATGAATGATGCCTGGTCGAAAGGTATGAAAAAAATATTTGATAAGACAAGAGAAAAAGTTGGCCCAAATTTTATTGTCCTAGCTAATGGTCAGGCCTATGCTGACTTTTTTTCACATTTTAATGGTTTAATGTTAGAAAGATTTCCCGCGCCTTGGGATAATGGCGGTACCTGGAAAGGCTCTATTAAAGTTTACTCTAGTTTATCGTCTTTACATTTGGCTCCATCTTTACCAATTTTGAATGTGACTGATAAAGATCAAACTAACTATCGTCATTTTCGTTTTGGCCTCACCAGTGCCTTACTAGGTGATGGTTTTTATAGTTTTGATTATGATATAACTGATCACGGGCAAACTTGGTGGTATGATGAATATAATTGGCAATTAGGTAATGCTAAGTCTAGTCCTTATAATCTATTAGCCCCCACAACAGCCGCCGCCGATAATATCAGGATTGAGCCGGGTTTATGGCGTCGTGACTTTGCTAATGGCTTAGCTATAATTAATTCCACCGACAGTAAGCAAACTTATATATTTTCTCAAGAAGACGTGGAAAAAATTAAAGGCACTCAAGATATAACGGTCAACAATGGACAAAAAATAAATTATATCCAATTGCAGCCGCAAGATGGGGTAATTTTATTAAAAACTAATACCACGATAGAAAACAGTGCCTTCACTAACGGTTATTTTTTTCGTTATTTTAATGGTCAGGGCGAACAAATTCGTAACGGATTTTTTCCTTTTATTAAATCTTTATCCGGTGAATCAGAAGTAATTGTAGCTAATCCCGGCAACAAAATTTTAAACGCCGACAGTGGTCAACTAAGCTTAAGTCAGAATGGAACTAAAATTTGGACAGCCTGGCCTTTTACTAAAAATTATAAAAAGAAATTGAGTTTGGCGGCGAAAGTTGACGGAGGAAATTTCCCCATCATTATTACCGGCGCTGGTCCGGGTGGCGGTCCACAAGTGCAAATTTTTAATAATCAAGGAAAATTAGTCGGCAGCTTTTTCGCTTATGATAAAAACTTACGTTGCGGTGTTAATGTCGCCCTAGCTGATTTAGATGGTGACGGACAAATGGAAATAATTACTGGTCCGGGGCCCGGTACAGAACCTCAAGTTAAAGTTTTTTCTCTAAATGGTCAGCTAAAAAGTAGTTTTTTAGCTTATGACGTTAAAATGCGGGGTGGCATTAACGTTACGGCCGGTGATTTAAGTGGTGATGGTATTTCCGAAATTATTACTGCTCCGGCTAGCGCGGGTGGTCCTCAAGTTAGAATTTTTTCTGAGAGTGGTCGTGTTTTAGGAGGATTTTTTGCTTATGATAAAAATTATCATGGTGGCTTAAAAGTAACAGTAGCTGACGATTCCGGTCACGCTGCTATTTTAGTCGGTTTGAAGAATTTTTATTAATAAATTAATTATTAATATATGATTAAAATTATTCATCGTTATCTGCGGGGCCGCTGGGAAAGATATTATTTTAAAAGTCATTGGCATTTTATTTTAGATTTTACCTTATTGTCGCTGATTGTAGTTCTGGTTGCTAGTTTAGTAAGTTTATATTTTTATAAACCAAATTTACCCGGTCTTGGTACCTACTATCCTCATAGCGTTAACTTAAATAATCCACCCCTGGATCTACAATTTAAATCTGAAGCAAAATCTTTTCGGACTAATGAAGGGATTGATCTTAAAATAATTTATAACAACAAGGCGACAATTGCTGTCAAAAATCTTGAAATTGATTTCACTCCGCTTGATGATAATTTTTATGTAGCGAAAGTAGAAACCGAGTCCGAATCTGCAGCCGTTATCCAGGGGCAAACTTTAATAATAAATCAAATTCCGGCCGGTGCTAGCGGGGAAGTAGATATTAAAATCAGTTTTAACAGTAAAAATAAGGGGTTACGTCAGTTAACCTGGCGCACTAATAGTTCTTATAGTCTGGCGGGACAAATTTTAACGGCAACTTACAGTCTACCTTTAGTAATAGTAGCCGCTGATCTGCATGTCCAAAGTTATGCTTATTACACTAGTCCTCAGGGTGACCAACTAGGTACTGGCCCGATACCGCCAATCGTTGGTTTGCCGACCAATTATTGGATTTTTTGGGAAGCACGTAGTACGGATGATTTTAGTAATTTAGTTTTAAGCGCTCGTCTACCGCAAGGAGTAGAACTTAGCCAGCGGCAATCACTTTTAGCTGGAGATTTTAATTATAATGCTGACGCCAGACAATTAATATGGAAAATACCAGTACTAAAAGGACAAGATGACAATTATCGTTTGGGTTTTGAAGTACAACTTATTCCTACTGTTGCACAGACAGATAAAATACTTAATTTAATTAATGATTTTAGATATTCCGCCCAAGATACTGCGACTGAAGAAATTATTACCGGCACTTTAGGGCCTCTAACAACTAATTTGAGTGATGACCATTTTAATTCAGGTCGGGGTAAGGTATTAGCTCAATAATTTTAATGAACATGTTTAAGAACGCTTGTTATAAAAAAATAAAAAAAGATTACCAGCATAAAAATCTAAAAAATCCTTTTTTTCGAAGACCTAAATCTGATAAACCAAAATATATCACAAAGCTTTATGTGACAGGTGGAATTTTAGCTTTTATTTTGCTATTTTGGTTTTTATTTTTTTCATTTTTTTGGAACTGGGACAAGGTTACTATTGAAGGTTTAACTTGCTTGCCAGCCGCAGAAATAGAAAAAATAGTCTTAGAACAGGGAAGTGAGTCTCGTTGGTTATTTTTTAAGCAGAGTAATATTTTTATTTTTGACGATAAAAGTGTAATAAAAAAAATTACTGATAATTATAATTTTGCTGGCTTAGACATAAAAAAAACTTGGCCCCGTACTATTACCGTAAAAATCAGTGAACGCCCTTATTCTTTTATTTGGCAAGAGGGAAGTGATTTGTTTTATGCTTCGAGTGACGCCTATGCCATTAAAGGACCAACGGTTAGCGACGAAGATCAAAAAAAATACCCTATTTTAGAAAATAAGACCGGACAAGCTCTTATTGGTAGTAGAGATAAAATTAATCTACAAGATGATTTTTTAGGTTTTTTTCTGGGATTAAATAATGAACTAAACGAACACCCGGAGCTTGAAGTAGAAAAATTTATAATTGATAGTGAATTTAATACTTTACAAGTTAAATTTTTAAACGGTCCAGTGGTTTATTTTAATACCAGAACAATGTCTACTGATCAGCTAACCAATTTCCTACTTGTCAAAAACGCCAAAATAAAGGATAATTTTAGTAAGACTAATTATATTGATTTGCGCTACGGCGATAAAATATTCATTAATCCGGAATTTAGTAATTAAAAAGTAAACATATGGAAGGATTTTTTAAATTTTTATTTTTTTTAGCAATACTAGTTTTTTCTATTACAAGCATCGGAATATTTTTATTAATTGTTAAAATATTTTTATTATTCCAACCCCAAGTACACATTATGGGGTTAATTATCAGTTGAACTCTTGATTGCTAATAAAGGGGCTTTAATAAGCTTCTTTATTTTCTCTAGTTATAGGTGTATTAATATACATTATGCGAAGTATCGTTAAGCCCAGCTTCTAAGCTAAATAGCCTATAAAGCTACTCTCCAACCCTTTATGCTATAATTAAGTTATGGATAAAAATAAAACAATTATAAAATACTTAATTGATTTCTTAGACTACTGTGAAATTGAAAAAGGTTTGTCATCTAAGACCCAGGAAAACTATACCCGTTTCTTGCGGAAATTTTTTAACTGGCTAAGAGAGACTAAACAAGAGGGCTTAAAACCCGCTTCCCTGACGCCTGAGACTGTTTGGCAGTATAAAGTGTACTTATCACGTCATATTGACCCTAGAAGCCGTAAAACCCTTAAAAAAACTACCCAAAACTATTATTTAATCGCTTTACGTTCACTTTTATCCTTTTTTGTGGAAAAAGACATTACTTCCCTGCCGCCCTCAAAAATAAAGTTAGCTAAAGATAAAGGTGATAAGGAAATTAAGTTTTTAAAACTAGAACAGCTATCGCGACTTTTATCTTCACCTAGTGATAAAACAGTTATTGGGCTAAGAGACAGATCACTACTGGAAACTCTTTTTTCTACCGGTTTGCGTGTCGCAGAGTTAGCCGCCTTAGACCGCGACCAATTACGTATTAAAGATGAAACTAAAGATTTAGAGATATCAGTAGTCGGAAAAGGTTCTAAAATTCGTACAGTCTATTTTTCCGGGCGGGCGGTTAAAGCTTTGCGCATCTATTTAAACGAACGCAAGGATATGGACGACGCTTTATTCATTAATTATCGCCGTGGTGCCACCAAGAACGGTCTAGAGCGACGTTTAAGCGTTAAAAGCATTGAAGATATTGTAAAAAAGTATGTTCTTATTGCCGGCTTACCGGTAATGGCCACGCCTCATACTTTACGTCATTCTTTTGCTACTGACCTACTTAATCAAGGCGTAGATTTAAGAACGGTACAAGAATTCTTGGGCCACAGCAATATTGCCACTACTCAAATTTATACTCACGTCACCAATAAACAACTTCGTGATATCCATCGTAAAGTACATGAGGGGCGAGAGTTTTAAAAAAGGCGTCAACTATAAAATTGACGCCCTATTATTTTTTATTTCCGATTACTCTAATAACTTCCACAGATTTACAAAATCCAGATTAACTTCTATAACATCGAGTCTGGATGTAGTAAACTGAGAATCAAACCTTGCTCTATATTGCAGAGCAAAAGCTTCATAATAACGAGCTTCTTTGGTAAAGGCAACGGCAATTCCGAAGCCAAATTCCAAATAACTTTTGGCGCTGCCGGCATCATATAAATAACCGACAACCGCTTTAGGTTCAAAACGAGCCTTTGAGCCAACTGGCAATCTTTTAACTGCTGACTCAAACTGCAATTTTACGTAAGACTTATTGGTAGCCTTAAAATCTATTTTCTCGGCTATATTCCCATTTTCCACTAGACCAGTTTTTTCAGACAAAAAAGTTTGCTGATAGCTAAGAATTATTTTATAACTATTGAACCAGCCGTCACTTTTACTGGTAGCGTTAGCCCCAAAGACACCATAGAATCCTAGATCCTTTTGCCAGACATCGGTTTTTGGACCGCCGTAACCATAATCAGAAAAATATTTAAGAGATGGGCTCAACCAATAATACCCGTCATAGTTGTCAGAGATTTTTCCCCAAGCGGAATATGTTCCACCTAAAGCTATTTCTTTGGCCGTGTAATGATAACCGTCAAAATTCATGTTCACATTTACCCCCAATAGGAATGGCCCTATTAAATCATTATCTGATTTAAACATTAGCCCTCCTTGTAGATACTGATAAACACCGTCACCCCCTTCTCCCCTTACATAACCGTTGCCGCCGAAAGCATTCGGCTCTATATTATTTTCATTTTGCGAAAATATTATTGAAGTTAAAAGAAAGATTAGAGCCGCTACAAAGAAATGAAATTTTTTCATTTTTATCTCCTTTTTTATTGTTAAAATACAAATTATTATTTATAATAACCTTAAATTATACTACATAAGTTTAAATCTGTCAATATTTGCTCAAACAAAAAAATGGCTAATATTGGCCATCATTTTTATAATGTATATAATTGTAATATATAATTAAGGAAGATAGAGCTCCGGATTAACTGGTAAGCCATTCAAACGAACTTCAAAGTGTAAATGCGGTCCAGTAGTAAATGGGCCAGAACCAATACCGCCCGGCATACCGCCGCTACGGCCTATAGCTTGTCCTTGAGTAACATACTGGTCCGCTAAGATGTACACGGCGGAAACGTGACCGTAAACCGTAGAAAGGCCGTCACCGTGAATTAGCATGATATAAGAATAGCGTGTACTACCATCAAATTTTACCTTAGCCACATAACCATCAGCGGCGGCAGTGACTGTAGTTCCCTGCTTAGCTCTAATATCTATAGCGGGATGTTCGCCAATTATATTACGATAAGGATAGCCGGAATCATGAAACGCGGTGGTAATAACATTCTGAGGAACTGGCCAAGCAATGGTATTATTACCATTGTCTAAAAAATTTTTATCTTTTTGCGACATCTTCTGGCTTAAAATTCGAGCGGTATTAGCAATATCAGTTTCTGCTTGTTGCTGTTCCCTTTTCGCCTGTTGTAAAAGAGACTGATAACGTTCCTCGGAGGATTTAGTGGTAAGCAATAAATTACTTTTATTAGCTTGATCGTAAGATAAGTCGTCTTTTTTTTGCTGTAATTTATCTTTTAAACCATTGAGATCTTTATTTTTTTGATCTAAATCTATTTTATTTTGATCTAGTTTATCTTTATCCAGTCTAAGTCTGCCCACGCTACCGGTTATTTCATTATTAGTATCGGATAAATATTTAGCTTGATTCAAAAATTCGGTTAAGGAATTATTTAAAAGTAAAACTTCTAAAGTGGAAACCTGATCCTGTTCATACATAGAACTTAATAAGTTGGCAATATGTTGTTTTCTGGTTTCAATAGATTTATCTAAATTATCACTGTCAATTTGTATTTTCTGTAATTCAAGATTAGTTTTATTTATTTCTAAATTAGCCGCGTCAATATCGAGTTGAGCTTGCGCTAAGCGATCGTCTAATATAGATAATTGATTACTCAAACTAACCTTATCTTTTCGCTTGGCAGCAATCTGTGCCTCGTATTGCTGTTGTTGGCTTTGTAAATCCTGCAATTGTTTTTTTTGTTCTTGAATTTTTAAATTTAATTGATTAATTTCATAATCACTACTGACACTTTGACTAAAAACAAAATTACCGCCTATCATAAGGCCGCCTAGAACAACTACTAAAGTAATAATTTTAAGAATTTTCACTGATATTATTTTATAGTTTTTAAATCTATACATTATAGCACATTTTTCAATTTCTGTAAATTTAATTATTTATTTAATATTATTTTACTCTAAAGACAAGGCTATTCTTCGTAAGCTTTCTTCCTGCCCTAAGGCCTCAGCCACCTCAAATGGCCCCGGACTGTTTTTTAAACCGGTTAGAGCGACTCGTAGTGGTCCTAAATATTCACCATTTTTATAATTATGGTCTTTTATCCAGGTCAATAAAGTTTTTTCTAAATATTCTTTAGTCCAATCATTAACTTTGATTTTTTTCAACTCCTCTTCCAGCTCTTTCATATTTAAGCGAGTTTGTTTTAAACTAATTTTTTTCCAACACAACAATTCCGGCTCGTACTTTGGTAATTCAAACAGAAAATCAGTTAAAGGGACTATATCACCTATTTTTTTCAAACGATCACTAGCCAGAGCAACAAATTTTAAAAGTTGCGCTTGAGTATTAAATTTTCTACCGACCACTTCTAGATAAGGGCGACATAAATCTGCTAATTCAGATAAAGGTTTTTTTCTTAAATAATAACCGTTATAGTAATCTAATTTTTCTAAATCAAAAATAGCCGGACTCACCCCCATCCCGGAGACAGAAAAAGACTTTGCTAATTCTGTTAATGTCCATATTTCTTTATCATCTTTAGAGTGCCAACCTAAAAGAGCGCAGAAATTAATAATAGCTTCCGGGAGATAACCCTGGTCGCGATAATTTTCTACATAAACATCGCCCTGGCGTTTACTTAACTTACCGCCCCCTTTATTCATGATTAATGGCAGATGAATAAATTTTGGTGGCGTCCAGCCAAAGGCTTGATATAATAAAATATTTTTAGGAAAAGATGACAGCCATTCATCACCCCGAGTGACATGAGAAATTTCCATTAAATGATCATCAACTATATTCGCGAATTGGTAAGTAGGAATGCCATTGGATTTAATTAAGACCTGATCATCTAAATCTTCCGCCCTAAATTTTATATCATCTCGTAGCTCATCGTGAACTAATACTTCACCACTTAAAGGCATAGCTTGTCTAATGACAAACTTTTCTCCCCGAGCAACTCGTTTCTTAACTTCTTCCGGGCTTAAAGAGCGACAAAGACGATCATAACGTGGCGCCTGTTTATTTTTCTCTTGCTCAGCGCGCATTGCCGTTAGTCTATCTTCCGTACAAAAACAGTGATAAGCGCCTCCCTTCGCTAATAATTCCGTGCTTAACTTATCATAAATATTTAGGCGTTCCGTTTGTAGGTAAGGACCATATTTACCGCCGACACCATAACCCTCATCAAATTTTATGCCCACCCACTGTAAAATTTTTATTAAACTATCTCCCGCTCCCGCTACTTCCCTTTTTTGATCGGTATCTTCTAAGCGTAAAATAAATTTTCCACCTAAGCTTTTAGCTAAGAGATAACCAAATAAAGCCGTTCGGAGATTTCCGATATGAAGTAAACCGGTGGGAGAGGGGGCAAAACGAAAACGAATTTTATTGCCGCCTAATTGATAACCAAAAATTCGCATATTTATAAATTTAAAGATTTAAATTTTTCTAAAAAGATTTTAGTATTAGCCTGACGATCCGTGTGTACAGTCTCTACTAACTTATCTTCATCTACCCATTGCCAATTTGAATGATCCCAAAAATTTATTTTTATCTCATCATCTTGTCCGGTAAACTCTGCAATATATAGACTTTGTTTTTGCCCTTTATAGTCAAATTTATATTTTTTACCCTCATAAACAGGGCGTTGAATATCTGGACGATAATCACGTCCTTTTCCGGAAAATTCATAGCGTATTAAATTTTTAAAGACGCCTTTAACAACAAAGTCCACGGCATGCGTTTCTTCTTCTATCTCCCTAGCGCCGGCAATCTCCGGCGTTTCTCCGTCCAGTCCGCCTTGCGGTATTTGCCAATGATTAGGCTCACCGTTACGCTCTACTACCAAAATTTTGTTAATTCCCTTCTCTTTTTTATATAACATGCAAGCCACATTGGGGCGATATAGGTGAGGATTAACAAAGCGGGATATCATGACTTTAGTCAAAAAAATACAAGTGGCGTTGTATATTCTTTTTAGGCGTCGGGGTTGACGAATTAAACGCCAAAGCCATTCTATGCCTAACTGACGAAATATTTTAGGGGCTCGCTTAGCTCGTCCCGTAATGTAGTCAAAACTACCACCGACTGCTAAAGCTAATTTAACCGACGGCCAATTTTTTAAACCATGATAAATATTTTTTTCTTGATAAGGACAACCGAAAGTATTAAAAAGTATAGTTGGAGAAAAGTTATTAATTTGTATATTTATTTCAGCTGATAAAGCTTTATCTCTTTCGGCGTCTATTACTAATACGTTTAAAGCGGGATATTGCTTGTTAAGAGAGTCTTTTATATTTTGAGCGGACGATAAACCGTTTTTCCAATTAAGAATTACGATCTTAATATTTTTCTGACTAGCTACTTCCAAAATTTCTTTTGTTAGATCAGCTCCAGTTTGACGAAATATCTGCTCGCCGAAAAGCCAAGCAGCAATCTTTAAACCAAAGCCATCGGCTAAAGATAAATCAGCGCGGTTGAGAATATAAAATAATTCCTCATCTTGATGCGAAGTTAATATAATCTCCGGATTAGGTGTGACAATATAATGTTGTTCGCCGTCTTTAAGAAATTCTATAGATTTTTCCAGAACTTCAGTCGGCGAGTATTCACCCAGATTTATTCCTAAAATATTAGCCATAAGTTCTAAAGTATATAGCTTAATCTTATTATAAAAAGAGTCTTTCGTCAAAGTTAAGGCAGTGCCATAAATCTTGTAATAAAAAACCCCATTCTAATAAAAGAATGGGGACTTATTGTTGTTAAATGTTTGGTTAAAGTGCAGTAAAACTAATCATCACTCCGCCCGTCCAACGATTGTCATTATCAATACTGCTAAATTTATATAAGCAGTAAGCAGAAATAAAATCGTCTGTATGGGGCTTATGAAGTGAAAGTTCAAACCCTGGACCAAGCGTAGTTTGTTTATCTCCTCGACTGAAATTATACAGTCCTATTAACTTAGGACTTAAATATAAAGATCCTACGCCAATATTTAATATTGTTAATTTGCCCATGATGGATGCAAATCCTCTGTCCCAGACAGCATCATCTATTCGGGTATTATCCCAAAAAGACGTTTTTTCTCCAGATAGCGGTATTTGCATGCCAGCGTTAATCTGAATTTTTGGAAACAAGCCCAGCAAATCTCTTTGCCAGATGTTTAGATCCAAACCGACTTGTAATAGCCAGTCCGTTTGTTTCCCACTATATAGAGAAACTTGCCCCTGGTCCATATTATATTTGACACCAATATTAGGACTTAGCCAAGTATCAAAATCTTGGCTACCTAGTAAGCTGTAAGAAAACCAGCCCAGCAAAACACCTGCCCCAATTTCCTTGGCATTTCCATTATAGCCATTAACATTGCTATTATCGGATATACTTCCGGTTATGTAAGGTCCAAACATAAAACTGCCAGACTTGTACAGAAAATAATTGGCATACATCCCATAATAATTGCTATTATGGATTGCATTATTTTCCCAGCTGCTAAAAGCTGAGATATTTATTTTTTCCAGGTATTGAGCCTGGATAACAGTAGTGCTCAGCGCAAAAATAACTGAGATTATCGAAAGAAGCATTAGCCTTTTCATTATGAACTCCATGAGTTATTTATTAAAGAAATTATTTACGAATATTTCTGTTTAAAACCGAAACATTCGTAAATTGCCGAACTGCAAAATTCGGCTAATAATTTACTTGGTACTAGTTGTTAATAAATTAACAACATTTTTAGTTATATCATCCCAATTATATTCCTTATTTACTCTGATTGCCGCCGAACGACCAAACTTTTCCGTTTGCTCCGGGTTCGCTAATAAATATTGAAGCTTTTTTTGCAAATCAACACTATCATTAACTCTAAAAGTTAAACCGGTATCAGCAATGCCTTCTAAATTCTGTGGGATGTCGCTCACTAAACAAGCTAAACCCCAGCTCATCGCTTCCAGTAGCGCTAAAGACAAGCCTTCATATTCCGAAGGTTGCACAAACAAATAGGCGTTAGAGAATAATTCCTGTAACGTTTCACCGTCTTGATTACCGGTCAAAATAATTCTATCGTCATCACATGCTAATTTTTGCAACTCTTGAACATATTTATCAGTATGAGCTGAGCCACCGACAATAACTAATTTTTTAGTAGTATCTGTCTTTTTAAAAGCATTAATCAAGTGATGAACACCTTTGTGACGCACTAAACGACCAACGAAAACAATATAATTTCCCTGCTCTAAGCCCCAACGTGTAATATTTTTAACAGGGACTTTTGTCATCACATCAGTTCCTAAAGGAATATAAGTCGGAGTGAAACCATATTTCTTTTCTACATATTGAACAAGATCACGAGAAATAACAATTACTTCATTCGCTAAGTGACAGCCAAGATATTCTCCGATATGTAGCCAAGCGCGAGCCAGTCTTCCCCACTTGGCATGATAATAATCCTGACAATGGAAAGTAAATGTAATAGGGGTTCCTGGCTTAAAAATTTTTAATAACCAAATTAAAGAAGCCGGGCCAATAGATTGTAGATTTATAACATCAACTTTTCTGAAAATTACATCTACAATAGCAAAAAAAGTATTAGTTATCGCCTCTAAACTGCGAGTATTAATACTGGGAACGGAAATTATTTTAAAACCGCGATATTCTTTTAAGCCTTGGCTATAATATTTACGGGAATATAAAAAAACTTCATGGCCAGCGCTCGCTAAATGAGCGGCCAAGTTTTCCGCATATCTTTCCACTCCACCATTTCTAGTCGGAGCGCCTTTTTGTCCGATTAATGCTATTTTCATAACTTTTAGTGTTCATAAGATAATATAATATATTAATAGATTTGTCAAGGGAAAATAAAAAATGGAGTGAGTCAAATAAGCTTGTTGCTTACTGACTCACTCCATGTTAATTGGCTATCAAAATTTATTTTAATTAATTTTTAAATTTTGGTACAAACTCCCAACCTTCGTACTGGTTGGGTATTATGTAACCGTTTTTTACGGCTGGTTCAACCCCGCCGATGTCTTTAAGATTTTGGCCAGAAACAGGACCATAATCTCTTCCTAAAGCTTCTCTCATGGCTGGTTTTACCAACTTATGAGCTAGAAACTCATCGTAACCCCTACTATTATCGATCAAAGCCGTCCAAGAAGCTGGCGAGCCATACTCCTTGTATACATACCAATTTCCCTCTAACTTGAAGAATTTACCGCTCCCTTTGAACATAAATTCGGGAGTAATATTTCCCTTGAGTTTCTCTTCAAATATGTAACTTGTCCAACCATCTTTGTAGATGGTTTTAACTGTACCTAAGTCCGTATTTAAGATACAAGACTCATTAGTTGAGGCAACTTTGGACGTTGAAGTAGTAGAGGAATAAGTTTCCGTTACATTGGGAACTGGGGCTGGAGTAAAAGTATACTCCTTTTCTGATACTGGCGCTGGAGGTGAAACTGGAGTTTGAAGGTTACCAACTTTTTGATTTAACTTCTTCAGTTGGTCAACAACCGGTTTCAAACTTGATTTTGCTTCCAGGCAATCTTCCTTTTCTTTCATACAGTCCTCTTTCTCTTTCAACAGTAGAGCGATACTGTCTCTCAGTGCTTGATTCTCTGCTGTAAGGCAGATAATCTGCGCCTTGTAAATATCAACCATCTCAATAGCTGAAATATTTACAGTTTCTTCTGTGGTATTAACCGCGGCAATTGGCTCTGTTCTTTCAAAGAGTCCAAAAGAGTTGAATCCAAAGAAAAAAATAATAAGTAGGACTATAAAAACTAGTCCTGCGGTGTAATAATTGTTCCATCTGTTCATGACGTATTTCCTTTTGTTTGTTGTGAAATTATTTATGTGACATTATTTATTCAATTGTGAACGTGCATCTGCAAATTTGATGGGCTAATACTTTATTCGCCAATCAAATTTACCCGGCTAAGCTATAAGACTTAGCCGACAATATTTCTCATGTTACCACTAAAATGCGTTCCCGAATTATTATGGCGCTGATAATCTTCATGATAGTCATCCTGCCCACTAACGGGAATTTCCTGCCTGGCAGCCGTTAAATGACTGTAGTCGGGGCGAGTATAAACAGGAATACTAACCTTAGTTCCCTCTTTAGTCGTAGAGGCACCCTCTTTAACCGTGGAAACATTTTCCTTAATTCTAGCAACACTTTCTTTTTTAACTTTTTTTGCCGGGAAATAATAAACATAACTAAAACTAAATAAAGTCCCTAAAATCAAAGCCGTAATAAAATTTAACAATAAATTAGGTTTAACCGGCCAAGAAGATAGAATCGGTTGATCAATAATTTTTATTTTTAAATTATCACCACTATTCTGATATAGACCATTTTTAGCTATAAGTAGATTATTAACGGCTAGTGATATATTTTTAGCCTGTGTTTGATCGGGGTAATAAATATCTATTTGAATAATACCAGTATCACCAACATTTTGGACGGAAATAGTTTCCTTCCACTTTTTTACCTGGTCCTTATAATTAGAGCCGAAATAACTCCAGTCTATCCGAGAGTCAGAGCTAGAGAGTAATTCAAAGAAAGAACCGGAATAAGCAGCTTCGGTAAGAAGCGAACCTAAGTATTGATTAGATTTAGCAAGATTATAAGAGTCTAAGCTAGGGTTATCTTGAATAATAAGTAAACGAGAACTGGAACGATATTTCAAGGCCTGGCTAAGGCTAACAATAGTAGCTAAAACTACAAATAATAAAACGATAAGAAAAACAATTTTCCCACGTTTTTTTATAATAGCGAAAAAGTTTTTGACTTCCATAAAATAATGTTTTTGCCTTCTATTGCTTAACGGTAAATAATAACATTATTTTTTTATATAGTCAAGAGGTCTGCTAATGAAGTTTGTTTTTTACTAATTTTAAGTAAATATTGACTAAGACTGCTAAGTGTTCACTCTGCTTCAATTTAGCGACGGTCTCTAAAGCTTTACTAATAATATTATTTCTGTCCTCCTGATTCAAGGAAAATACTGAATTTATTTTTTCTTGAAGTTTATCTTTATTACCCGCTTCAAACAAAAAACCGTTAATCCCGTCTTGAATAATTTCCGTAAAACCACCAATTTTACTAGCAATGATTATCTGCCCATATGCCAAGGTTTCTAGAAGGGCGAAGGGCATATTTTCCAACCAACGCGATGGCATCACTACCACTGTTGCCATTTTTATCTCTTTAGCTATTTCCTCTTTTGATAAATGTCCTAAAAATTGAAACTGTCCTTGAGAAATTTCTGTCGCATAATTTGTTTTCAATACTGCTTCTTCCGGGCCAGCTCCAGCCAAATGTAATTTAAAACCATTAGTTTTAGAAACTGCGAGTAAATCATCTACGCCTTTCTCCGGGACAAAACGACCAAAATAGAGTAGATAGGGTTCTGAGGCTGAGGAAATATCATTATCCGAGACATTTTGAGGGATAACATTTGGCGCCGGATTAATTAAAGTAGTAATTTTATTGATTGGCCAGCCACTTTTTACCACTAAATCATGCATAAATTGACTCGGAGCAATAGCTAAAGCCAAGCCTTGTTCATAAAAATGAAAAATTTTGTGATGTAGGGTCATTTCTAGATAAGCTAGAAAACTATGAGAATAGGAATAAAAACAATTTTTCTTAACACAGTCCCAATAATTTTTATCTATTCCGGCATAACAAATTTCCCCGTGGTCATAGAGAGTATAATTAGGGGCAATCAATTTATAGTCATGCAGATGCATAACAACCGGAATATTTCTTTTCTTGGCAACCCTTAAAATAGAAGGAGAAATATGATGATATATATTATGACAATGAATGATGTCGGGTTTAAAATCAGTTAGTAAACGATCAAATTTTCTCGCCGCTTCAAAACTATAAAGCATCCGTCCGGCCGCTCTTAATTTTTCCCAGACCCCGCCTTCATTAAAACTAACCCGAGAAACAAAATACTTTTCCCAGTCCGATTTCTCGTTCTGAGGATGATGCATAGAAAAAACAGCCACCTCGTGACCAAGGTCAACAAGAACTTTTTGTAGCCAAAGAAAATATACTTCCGCCCCACCCCGTCGATAATTAAATTTGTTGACTTGTAAAATACGCATTTTGACTTTTGGTTTATTACTGTTAAACTTTATATAAGCATTATATCAGAGTTTATGTCAATAAAAAAACCGGAGTTCTTCGCCCTTATTGCCATTGTTTTAATTGGCCTTTTTCTATTTAGCCTCTTTTTAGCTCCTAGTGCCTTAAGTGTCTTTCTTTTGGCTATAGTTTTAGCAATTTTAATATTATCCTTCTTTTATCCTCGACTGGCTTTTATTGCTTTAATTGTTTTAAGAACGGCTACAGATTTTTTAACCGCCACCGATATAGTTAAAATCGGTGACTGGTCTTTAAACTTCACCTCTTTAATGGGCATGACGGTAATTCTATTTGCTCTTCATATATTTTGGCAACAAAAGAAAGAATGGAAACAAATACCTCTATTAATGAATTGGTTATTATTTTTAGGGCTAGCTTTTATTCTAATTGCTGTTTCTATTAGCCCAGCAACTAGCCTAGTAGAGTTCTTGCGCTGGACGAGTTTCTTCTCTCTTTTTATTCTTGGTTTTTTTCTGTTTCGGGGCGGACAACAATCTACCGTTCTTATTAAAACAATTATTATCTCCTCTTTTATTCCTATGGCAACTGCTTTATGGCAGGCTGGTACCGGGCAAGAATTTTTTGATGGTGAACGTTGGCGAGTAGCCGGCACTTTTACTCATCCCAACATGTTGGCTTTTTATATGGTTTTTGTCGCTACTTTAGCTATTTTTATATTTTTAACTTTAAGAAAAGATGTAATTCAAAGATATTTTTATCTACTTCTAGCTATTCCACTCATCTCAGTTCTGGTATTAACCTATACTCGTGGCGCTTGGTTAGCCTTCTTATTAATTATTTTACTTATTGGTATATTTCGCTTTCGCATTCTTCTCGGTACTACCATTATAGTTATCGGCTTATTATATTTGAGTGCTCCCTCTTTCCAGCTAAGAGTAGCTAGTATGGGTAATTTACTAAACACCGGCTCAACCGTCTGGCGTTTAGATTTATGGCGAGACGCTTGGGGCTATGCTCAAAATAATTTAGTACTAGGGACTGGCCCGGGAACATCACCAATAGTTATTGGTGCTAACCGTCCAATAAGTTTAGGCTCTACTGAAGCTCATAATGACTATATTAAAGTTATATTAGAAACTGGCTTATTTGGCCTAACTCTTTATCTGGCTCTAATAATTTCTTTGTTATGGAATTTATGGCGTGGCTGGATAACAGAAAAGTGGCCACGACGGAAATTGCTGTTTTTATTTATGTTTATCTTTTCCCTAGCTTTTTATGCCGCCAGTATTGGCGACAATATTTTAAAAGATTCTTCCTTACAATGGAGCTTCTGGGCTCTTGTTGGTGCTTTAATGTATAGTTATTCTCAAATTAAAAACGATAAGAAAGATATGGTGGTAGAATAAATCTTTGTTCTGGGTAATAAAAGAGCCGTCTTGTTTTAAGACGGCTTTTTTTGTGAAAAAGTTTTATTTATCTCTATAATCTCCGTTTGTATATATAACCCAAGCTGTTTTATCGCGAGGATTAACATATACTGTGCCATTTTCATAAAGACGAAAAACGATTTCTCTGACTTGTATCCTTCTAGCTAAAGCTTGACCTAAATTTAGCTCCCATTTTTTATCATAAGGAGTATTTTTAGAATAACTGAACCAAACATTATCCGCCAACATGCTAGAACATAATGTAAACCAGTAATTATCTGACCTGGAGTTAAATATGAACGGGCCAGGCATACTGTCCGTTAAAGCCATATTTTCATACCAGGCTTCGTAAACCGTATCCTTTTCATTCATAAATATATCAGGATAATTTTCCATGATTGTTCCCGCTTCATGTTTCTTAAACTTATCAGTCGCAGGATTATTGATAATGGTAAAGTCGCTACCCATGTTTTGACGAACTTGGTCTAGAAAATAGATTAAGCCCGCTGACCATGATTTGTCTATGGAAATGGAATCATCAGCTATACCATCATTATTTAAATCAATAAGACCATTATTCTGCCAATAGCGCATCCAAAAGACACCCCCCTTCCACATGTTGTCGCCCGCCATTCCTGTTATACAGGGATTGTTTTTCAAGACGTTATTAATATAAACATCCGAAAAAAACTCAATGTAGTTCATCTTTTTCCCATTAATTGTAACGGGCTCCAAATCAATGGCGCAATTTAGCATTTTTGTGCCAGGCCAAAAAGAAACCATTTTTCCGTTAACATCCCTTAGCCAAAACCCAGGAATTTCTTTTACAAAATTAAAAAGATTAATACTCCAAGGCTTATCGGGAAAAGCCGGAACAAACATCTCAATCGGATTAGCATAAGCCAATACTTTGATTTTCTTTTGTTCCTGCAACCAATTTAAATTTTCTCGGCCTGAAGCAGAAAAAAATAAATCGGGGTCAACTACAATATTATTATAGCCAACCGAATTCTCCGCTGTTTGACGACTAAAAGTCGGCAAATAGTGTAACAACACAGTCGTTTGAGCCACGGATACACTACAAACAACGCTCAACAATACGAAAAAAATTAATTTTTTCATTTTTTCCTTCCTTTTATTTATTGATTATTTTAAAGTTCTATTTTATAAGTTTTGTCACCCTGACAAAACCGTTACTATTTTCATAACTGTTTATAATATCATTTATCTTAGTTTGTGTCAAACAGGTGAGAGCGGGCTATTCATACCGATACATAATACCGATGCCCCTTGACTTTTTTTAGCTAATTTGTTATTGTTCTAAGTTAGTTTAAATAAAAAATGTCTAATTATTATGAATAAGAAAAGATTATATAAAATTTTCTTGGTGATTATTGCGGTTCTAGCTATTTCTCCTTGGATTTTTACCGACCAAAGCGCTGCTAAAGTCCAGGCTTATTATTCCGGTGATGCTATTTACTACAATAATCAATTATTAGTAGCAACAACCAATACGGGCTATTTAGAAATTTTTAAATTACAAGGTCAAGATTTATTGACTCTCGTTAAAGTTAAAGTTTATAACCCTCGTTTTAATAATTATGATGATTATTCTGATGTTAAAATGACTATTGAGGGCGGACAATTATATATTTATACTGCCTCTAAATATACTCTCTTGAAATACAACTTTTCTGATTTAAGAAATCTAAGCTTGATTGCTGAAAAGAAAAATAACTCTTGGAACTGGTATTACCGAGTTGATCGTTTTGGTAATAATATGGGTATTGTTGGAACGCATGGAGTAGATATCTTAAACTCAGATTCAGAAATCATCAATTCTTACGCCTTCAGTCCGGAAGAACCTTTTGGTTTGCGCTCTAATGGCAGTAATAATTTATTATTCGCGATTAACGACGACAAAATTCAAATTTATAACCGTGAGACCAGAAAAATTGATACGGAAATTCCTTTAAATTTTTCCAGTCAAGAAGTTAATCATAAAATTTATTTTGACGCCATCACTGATAATATTTACGCTATTGACGATTACTACGCTAAGAAATTTTCTTTAGACGGAAAACTTTTAGCTTCTTTCCGTCACTTAGACTACCCCGGCTATGAAATGGAGAGCAGTACCGGTAACCCATATGTATATTTTTCTAACGGAACTGGAGTGGTAAAGATGAATAAAGAATCATTTACCGTTAACGATTTTGCGTACACCTCTAATTTGGATGGATCGGGTGGCTGGGCGATGGGCTTAAAACTGGTAAATACTGATAAAGGCGATCGTCTGGTTGTCTTTAATTCGGCTAGTATAATCGTTCTGAACGATCAACTAGATAAGCTTGCCTCTGTTCCCGCCACGGAAGAAGCTCGTCAGTAAGGCTAACACTTATTATTTAAACGATAAAACGCCGGCTAGTCCGGCGTTTTTTTATTGCTAGATTTTATCCTTTAACAAAATACTAGAAATCTGCCAATAAGTTTCATTGTCTTACTTAACCGTAAAAGTTTTATCTGTCTTTAAATCGCTAGCCCAAACTTGCGCCGGTTTGTTATAGTCTTGAAAATTTATATTTAAGCTTTCAATTCTATTACCCGCTTGATTCTGTACTAATAACTGATAAGGGGTAGTTAATTTATAAATATTATCCGGCAGTTGATAATCTAAAACTATTTCCCTATCCGTACCCGGCTCCACAGTTAAGAAAAATCCAAAAACGGTTTTATTCAAACCCTTATCATCAACAACTTTTAAATCCCTAGTGGATTCATCCAAGCCCTGTAGGGATACAAATTTGCTGCCCAAGGGGGCATAAACTCTAGTGTAACTACGATAACGAGTCGTCCGCCAGTCAAAAGCGCCCTCATGTCTATAACTTAGACGCAAAGAAGCTTGCAGACTATTACTATTTTTTGTTACAAAATAATATATATTTTTTTTCACGGCAACATCACTTTTAAAAGCGCCGAGATTAGCGTCAACTACTAATAGATAGTCGCCATCACTATTTTTTACTTCCCCGCCCGCCCCCAAACGTTTTACTAAATTTTCTCGGTCTTCTTGAGAAAAATATACTTGAATATTTTTAGCATCAATATTATTACTGACAAGACTAAAAAGATCACGCCAGCGACTACTGGATAAAGCCGATAACTTCTTCTGTAATTCTGAAATTAACTCATTGATAACCGCCTTACGGTCCCAACTAGAAATATTGTCTTCCTTGTAAGCAACCTCCACATTATATTGCAAAAGTGGCTGAAGATTGTCGGCCGTATAAGTGGTATCACCAACCGTAATCGGTCCAGTTAAACGAATTAAATCAGATACCAGGTCGGGAGTAATGGCAATAATAGCAGTAAAAGGCGGAACCGAATTACCTAAAGCTAAATTCTCACCCCGATAAATTTTTTCTATTTGCTGGGCGGAACTTGGCCAATCCGGAGACCAATTTGCATCACGTAAATACCATTTTTTTACGTCTAAATATTTTTTTAATTCTACTGGTGGCTCCAAATTCCAATTATCATTAATAGAAGCGGGGGCATCTAAGTGATAGCTATCGGAAGTGCTGAGCTCTTTTATAGACCCATTTTTTAAATCTAGCAGTCCATAAACACCGATAAAACCACCGCTAGGACGTAGCTCATCATTGTTTTGTAAAATTAATAGGAAGTGACTGGTGTCGGGATAGCCAGTTAAAGCCGGCAACATCTTTAACAAAGGAGAAAACTTATTAAATAAAACGGCGATTTGTTTCATTTCATTTTTAATACTGCTAATTCGCTCATAAGCTGGCCAAAGTATCCCGAGTTTGTGAATCTTATCAAGATTAAGGATTGCTAAATCTAAATTAGCCTGAAGACCATTTAGTTCTGGTTCCGATTCATAGATTAATTGAAGAATCTCGCGTTTATTAGATTCCGGTAAATCATTAAAATTTGCAACGCCCACGCTCGCTCTAACGTTATCTAGCTTGGCAATAATAGGACTTAAATGAGTTAAAGAGGAACTTAATATTTCACCCACTTTTAATAAGTAAGCTAAATCATTAATCTGAGTTTTTATCAGTCCAATATTCTTAATAAACCTGGCATCTTGCGTTCTCGCCAAGTTATCTATACCAGCTGTAAAATATTCATCGGCTAGTTGTGATTGTTCCGATACTAATTCCCAGTTTTGAGTGGAAATCGCCGCTGCCGCCGCACTAATAGCCGTTTTTCCGTTCCAACCGTTTAAAGCAGCTTCTTTTAAGTCGTTGTAAGCGCCGAATAATAAAACGGCTAGTATTATAACAAAAGCCGCTATCGCTAAGCCGATATATTTTAAAAGTGATCCAATAAAGCGAAAAAAGGAAGAATAATGCATATTTTATTTTTAATCCGAACTCTTTTTATCTAAATTATCAATTAAAACTAACTTCTTTCCCTCCATGATATTATATAAAAATATATCCATAACTTCTCGACGATAATAAAATTCTCCCTCATTCAGGATAGTAAAATTTATTTCCCGGCCAAGATCTTTTTCCAGATTTTTAATTAATTGTAAAAAAGCCGAATGACGTAAATTTCCCACAAGAAGCAAATCAGTTTGCGCTTCCGGATAATTAGTGAAGAGACCGGTTAAAGCTAAAAATTTTGGTCGACAAATTTTTTGTAAAGAATCTAAAAATTTTTGACTAAAAAGTATCTGCGCCTTGACAAATAAAGCTCTAATTTCCGGATACAGAATAAAATTATTATTAGCGCTAAAATAATTACCCTTAGATTTTGTTTTTGTATCACCGGAATTCTCTAGAGCCTTTTCCTCTGTAATTAAACCCAACTTCAGTAAGTTATCTAACTCACGACGAATAGCGGGAGTTGTTAGTCCTAACTCCTTTGTCAAATCAGCGACAAGATATTGTTTTTCGGGATACAGGAAAAAGAGGTTTAAAAGTTTTACTCGTGCTGCCGATCCAAAAATGTCATTAAGCATATTTATTTATTTATGAATTTATAGTATAATATTCACTAAGAACAGTCAAACCATCTAAAGTCGATATTTGGCCTTTTTTCTATGTATAATAAAATTGCTTCCTTGATTTTAAATGCCGCCAAAGCTAATGGCTTAAGCGATGTTTTTGTTGCTCAACCTGACTCACTTAAAGAAAGTCTAGCTGGGAAGATATTTGTATTAGCGGAAATAAGCGGTAAAAAAAATGACGGAAGAAAAATTTTTGATTTTTTAACCATGTCACTCAATGACAATTACTATAATGATGAAAAAATTCTTTTTCGCGGTAAGATTGAGGGTTTAAAAATTGAAAACATTTTTGAGGTAGCAGTCACAAAAACCAATAAAGATTTGGAAGATTTCTTAGTGGCTCAAAAAATAAAGATTAATTCGGCTGCTACTAATATTACTATTGGAGTTATTTATGAAAATAAATTACATTTTGCCAATTTCGGCCGTAATCGTGCGCTATTAGTTTATCGCCATGATGATGATTATGAAATTATTAATGTAGAAACGACAGCAACCGATGCTCCCCTGCCCAGCAATGAAGCTGAAGAGGGGGGGACGGCTAAAACGCCAAAATTATTTTCTTCGGTTGTAAGCGGTGAGGTACCAGTTGGATCTTATTTTATTTTTACCAGCGAAGCTCTACCCGAATATCTGTCCGGTAAAGATTTAATTGATATTGTTACTAAATTACCGCCAATGACTGCCGCCGAACAAATTAAAAGTATCCTCACTAAAATTAATACTTATATTCCCTTTCTTGGTATTATTATTAAAAATACCGCCGGGGTTATAACTTCTGAAATAAAAGAAGAGGCCGAAGAAGAGGCCTCAGTCCAAAGATCTATATCCTCTTTAAATTATACTGAACAAAAGACCGAACAAATGCTGGCCCCAACCAACCTATTTAATTTTTCTAAAATTTTTAACATTGTTAAACAATTAATTAAAAATTGGCAACCACTTCCCCCAACTCCACCAAAAAAATATTTAAATGCAATTGAGAAAAAGAGTCCAGAACCTTTAGACTTGGGGACAATAAAAAGTATGAATGTGGCGCGTTCCGATTCTTTTTTGATTAAAGAAAAAATATTTTTTAAAAAGAAAAGTGGCCATATTTTATTTGGCATCAAAGAGTCTCTAGCTTTTATTGGTGGACTATTTAACTTTAGATCTTGGCCTAAGATTATTAGTAGTTTAAAAGCTTGGATTCAGTCTTTATCTTCTAAAAATCGTTTATTGTTCTGGGCTCTCGGCGCATTAATTTTTATTTTCGTAATTAGCGTTTCCTTTACTAACTGGAGTCATAAACGTCAATTAGCTATAGAAGATTTTAATAACCGTGTTGTAGCCATAGAAACACAAACTTCCGATATTGACGCTCATCTTCTTTATAACGATAGCATCGGCGCCGGTAAGATTTTATTAGAAGCCCAAGCGGCTCTGGCAGCTCTACCGCAAGATACTAAAGAGCAGCAGGCTACTTACCAACGTTTAAAAGAACTCTTAAGCGCTAATGCTGATAAAGTTGAAAAAATAGTTCATGTTAATGATCTGAAGTCCGTTAATGATTTGAGTGGTTTAGGAATTAATAATTTAGTATTTGTTGAACCTAAAATTTATGGTGCCGGAAATGATTTTGTTTATGAATTAAATCCAAACGCTAGTAGCTCAGTCAAAACTACTATTGAGGGTGCTAAGAATTTAAGCCAGCCGATCTTTAATGAAAAGGATAGTATTTATTATTGGGATAACAATAAAATTTCCATATTTAACATTAAAACTAAAGCTAGTAATTCCCTATCCATTAACGATGTAGACACATTAGGAGATATCGCGAGCTTTAAAATTTTTACTAACCAAAATAATATTTACTTATTATCTCCCGAAAATAACCAAGTATATCGCTATGCTCGCTCCGGTAGCACTTATGGACAAAAAACTAACTGGTTAAATACCGGCGTTGATATCAGTCAAGCTAAAGATTTAGCTATTGATGGTGATATCTACATTTTAGATAACAGCGCTAATGTACAAAAATTCTTTAAAGGAGAAAAACAAGATTATCAGTCAGCCAAAATATTACCAATCATGAATAACGCTTCCAGACTAACAATCGGAGAAAAGTATCTTTATTTTTGGGAAGCTGATTCTAAACGTTTAGTGGTTCTGAATAAAAAGGATGGACTACTTATTAATCAGTACCAAGTAGACAGTTTGAATGATCTAAAAGACTTCAGTATTGATGAAACTAACAAAACCGCTTATATTTTAAGTGGTGAAAAAATTTACAAAGTAACGCTTAACTAGTAAACAAATCTAAGATATAAAAAACCGCCCCCCTTTACGGGAGGGCGGTTTTTTGCAATAAGTAATTATTTCAAAGTTACTTTAGCACCAGCTTCTTCCAATCTTTTTTTCATTTTTTCAGCGTCTTCTTTCTTAACGCCTTCCTTTAAGACTTTCGGAGCGGCATCAACTAAATCTTTAGCTTCTTTTAAGCCCATTTCAGTTAATTCGCGAACGGCCTTAATGACGTTAATCTTATTAGCACCAGAGTCTGTAATTTCTACGTCAAAGCTAGTCTTTTCTTCTACGGCGACGGCACCAGCGGCTGGAGCCATCATCATGGCCGGGGCGGCGGCACTGACACCGAACTTCTCTTCTAAGATTTTAACGAGTTCCGCTAAATCTAAAACACTCATCTTTTCAATTTCGCCAACTAATTTTTCAAACTTAGCGGGCACGGCAGTTACTTCTTCTTTCTTTTCTTCTGTTTTTTCTTCAGACATAAATTTATAATGACTTAATTAATTATTTAAATTTAAATTATTTTGTTTCTCCGATAGCCTTCAAAACTCCCACGAAGTTACGTAGATTACCGGCCAACACATTGACAAATCCGGACACAGGAGCATTCAAAGAACCAACAATGCTGGCATAAAGTTCTTGCTTGCTTGGTAATTGAGAAAGAGCTTCAACCTGGTCTTTAGATAATATCTTACCCTCTAAAATTCCACCCAAGAAAAATACTTTTTCTACTTTTTCCTTATCTTTACGGAAAGCGCCAATAATTTTAGCCGGAGCAATCTCATCTTCATAAGAAAAAATAGCCGCCACTTTACCCTCAAAATCACGTACATTAATATCTATTTTACTTTCTTTTAAGGCTAAATTGATTAAAGTCTTTTTAGCAACATAGTATTCACTGTTTTCCGCCTTCAGTTTAGCGCGTAATTCTTCATTATCTTTAACACCGAAAGCATTAAAACCAGCAAAGACCAAAGACTTGGAATTCTTTATTTTTTCGCTCAAAGTACGAAAAATTTCTTGTTTTTGTAGTTTATTTTTAGGCATAGGACTTATTAATAAGATGCTTGTCTTTTTTTAATAAAAAAATCTGTGTTACCACAGAGATATAAACGCTAACATTAGCGTAATTTACCTCGGCAAGACTTACGGTGTATTTAGCACCAGCTGGCTGTCTGTGGCAATCTATTTATTTGTTATAGTTATAATAGCAAATTATAATAATTTGTCAAACATGTTGGACGTAAACTTGACTTACAAAGGGGCAATATGTTAAATATTAGTTATTAATATAATAAATAGTTTTTTAACAATAAAGGAGGGTTGTGATGACAACTCAAAAAACTAGTTTTGTTAAACATTTTTCCTTTGATTTTGACGGAACAACAATTAATACTACTATTGCGGGTTTCAATAAAGTAAATACTGTTTTAAAGTTGATAGGTTTATCGCCTGTATCCCATGATTATTTAAGACCCCTTTGGGGCGAGAAATTTGATGTTTTAGCCAACATAGTTTGTCGTTATGTTGGCGGAACAGCCGAACATGTGCAAGCATTTCTTGAGACTGAGAAAGAAATACCTTTCACATGTGAGATAAATGAAGAATTTTTCTTGACATTAGATGAACTTCGTAGACGTGATTGTCTTGTATCCTTATTAACCAGCCGAGACATTGATAGCTTGCTCAAACTATCAAAAAATCTAGGCTTTGATTTGGATGTATTCAACTATATTCAAACCCCAGAAGATACAAAATACCATAAACCCGATGGTAGGGTGTTTGAGCCATTATTTGAATGGGCGGCAACTAAAAATTGCCAACCGGAAAATACCATTTATTTTGGAGATACGGTTAAATACGATTTGGCTGCTACTTTAAACAGCAAACCGCCAATAAAGTTTGTTGGCGTAGTTTCCGGAGTAAATACAGCCCCGGAATTTTATCTTAATGGAGTTAAAGACATAGTTTACTCTATTGATGATTTGCCAGAATATTTAAGAAGTATTTCAAATGAGTAAAGTAAGACCGGTCTATTTAATATAGTACCGGTTTTTTATTTAATTCTACTCTTTCTTTTTCGTCCATAGTTTGCAAAACGATGAGCCTCTTCCCTCATTTTTAAAAGAGTAGCTTTAATATTATTAGCTAAATCTTTTAAAGCCATTTTAGTGCCACTGGCAAAAACTAATTTATCGCCGCCAAACTTAGAAATACCCACTAAAGGAATATTAATATTTTCTTTTTTAAAAAAACGACTTAAAAAACTAATTTGGGGTGAACCGCCATCAATCATAATTAATTCCGGACGCGGCCATTCTTCATGCTTAAAACGACGCAATAAGACTTCCGCTAAAGCTCTTTCGTCATCTCCGGCCGGAGCTTCTTTTATTTTAAATAAACGATACTGAACGGGATTAGCTTCGCCATTTTCAAAAACTACCATAGAGCCATAGCTTTCCTGACCGCTATGATGAGAAATATCATAACCCTCTAAACGATTCAAACGAGTTTCCCCTAAATCATCCTCACGGGATAGTAAAGAAACGTCTTGAATATGTTTTAGAGCTCTAATCTTATCAGGATTTTCTTTCATTAATTTCTTGGTTAAACGCTTTTTTTCACCGTTTAACAATAAAATAATGTTCCTGATATTTTTTTGATAATCAGCGGCGGAAATAATGCCTAAACAGGAACCGGGGCATAACCCAATCTGATAATCAAAACAGGGCCGGCCACTTTTAGTCCGACAAGTGCTATAGGGAAATACACGACGAATCAGACGTAAAGCGCTTTGTAAGAGATGAAAAGATTGATAAGGACCGAAGACCTTAGCTTTACTGGCGGGAAATTTTTTTAAATCTTTGCCCCGGACAATAATAGGTTTGGGATAAGTAGTTTTAGGAATTACCACATAAATAAAAGAACGATCATCCCGATCTACGATATTATATTTCGGCCAATATTTTTTAATGTTTTTGGCTTCTAAAATTATAGCCTCCAATAAAGTCTCGGTTTCTTCGTATTTAATGTCAACCGCCTGCTCTACCATTTCTGCAATACGCCTATCAACATTTTTTTGAAAATATTGACTAAGGCGATTTTTTAAACTAGTGGCCCGACCCACATATAAAATATGACCTTTTTTATCCAGCCAAAAATAAATACCAGGTTTTTTTGGTATGTCCTTTAATTTATTTTTTAACTTTAAGGCCATACAAATAAATCTATATTAAAGCAATCACTTATTTAAGATAATCCTTTAAATATTTACCGGTCACACTTTCTTCTTTTCTGACAATATCTTCCGGGACGCCAGCTCCCACTAAACGTCCACCCGCTTCACCACCGTCCGGGCCGAGATCAATAATATAGTCCATAGACTTTAACATATGCATATTATGTTCAATTACTAAAACTGAGTTCCCTTTTTCTACTAGTTTATTTAAAACTGTTAAAAGCATAGCGATATCATAATAATGTAAACCGGTAGTTGGTTCATCTAAAAGATACAAAGTCCGTTTACCTAGAGTATGAGTTAGTTCTTTGGCAATTTTAATACGCTGCGCTTCACCACCTGATAAAGTAGTGGCACTTTGACCAATTTTTAAATAACCTAAACCGACGGAAGCTAAGACTTTAAGTTTATCGGTAATGAAATAATTATCTTTAAAATGAATTATAGCTTCATCAATAGTTAAGTCTAAAATATCGGCAATATTTTTTCCTTTATATTTAACCTGCAGGGTTTCTCGATTAAAACGTTGACCGCGACAGACTTCACACTCTACCAAGACTGGCGGTAAGAAGTGCATCTCAATTAGGTTAGCTCCTGCCCCCTGACAGGCCTCACAACGCCCACCAGGGCGATTAAAACTAAAACGACCGATAGAATATCCTCTTTCTCTCGCTTCCGGCAATGAGGCAAAAAAATCGCGAATCGGGGTAAAAATCCCAGTATAAGTAGCGGGGTTAGAGCGAGGTGTTCGCCCAATAGGAGATTGGTCAATCACAACTACCTTATTTATATATTCTACTCCCTTTACCTCTTTGACATGCTCTAATTTAGCATTACCTGGTCTATTCTTAATATGCGTAATATTTTTATAAAGCACATCATAAAGCAAGGATGATTTTCCTGAACCGGACACGCCACTAATACCGACCAAGCGACCAAGCGGTATTTCTACATTTAGATTTTTTAAATTATTGGCGTAGGCTCCTCTAATTTTTAAAGAACCATGATTTTGTTCGCGTCGTTTAAGGGGCAGTTCAATTTTTTTCTCACCCGATAAATATTGTAAGGTTAAAGATTTTTTTTGGGCTGTTCTATTTTTCTTGGCATTTAGTAAATCTTTTGTCTCACCGATAGCCATTACTTCTCCACCATGCACACCGGCTAAAGGTCCTAAGTCCACTAAATAATCAGATTTTAAAATTGTCCGCTCATCATGCTCCACGATAATTACGGTATTATTTTTATCGCGTAATTTTTGTAGCGTTTCTATCAATTTTTCCGTATCACGTTCGTGTAAACCAATAGTCGGCTCATCTAGAACATAAAGGGTGCGTGATAAGTGAGAGCCAATTTGCGAAGAGAGACGAATACGCTGGGCTTCACCACCCGACAAGCTATGAGCTTTACGATCTAAAGATATGTAGTGCAAACCTACTTTAAGTAAAAATTCCAAACGACTTATAATCTGAACTACCACATTTTCGGCGATAGCTCTTTGCCGCTTAGTCATTTTCTCGTAATAAGCATTAAAAAATTCCAAAGTACGATTGATTGGTAACTTACTAACCGCCGCAATATTTTTACCATTTATCTTAACAGCCAAAGCTTCCGGTCGTAAACGTTCGCCTCGGCAGACTGTACAATCTTTATCAGAAAAAACACTGGTCAAACCTAAGCCCATACATTCCGGGCAAGCACCATGCGGCGAGTTAAAAGAAAAAAGACGCGGCTCAACTTCCGGAAAAGAAAAATTATCATTCGGACAGGTCCAGTTTGAGGATAAAAGAAACTCTTGCTTACCATACTGAACAATAACCAGGCCCTGGCTATAAGCTAAAGAATTTTCTACCGCCTCAAACAAACGACTTTGATCGTTTAACATTATTTTATCAATCACAATATCAATATCATGTTTCTGTTTGGGAGCTAACTTAACTTGTTCGCGTAAAGAATGCATTTTTCCGTCAATTCGTGACTCGCCGTAACCAAGAGAAAGATAATTATATAAAATTTGATAATATTCACCCTTACGATCACGGACAATGGGCGACAGAATAGTTACATATTCTTCTTCAAACTCCTGACCACGATTAATAATAATATCCACCATTTCCTCTACGCTCAACTTTTCTATTTTTGTATCACAGAGAGGGCAAAAAACTTCTCCTACCCGAGCATATAAAACACGCAAGTAATCGTAAATATCAGTTAAAGTTCCCACCGTAGAACGAGGATTATGAGATAAAGCTTTTTGATCAATAGATATAGAAGGAGCCAGGCCAATAATTTCATCCACTTCCGCTGGTTTTTTCTGTCCTAAAAACTGCCTCATGTAAGGCGATAAAGATTCTACGTACTGTCTCTGCCCTTCAGCAAAAATAGTATCAAAAGCTAAAGAAGATTTACCGCTACCGGACACGCCAGTAATTACCGTCAATTTATTATGCGGTATTTCCAAACTAATATTTTTTAAATTGTGCATGCGCGCCCCGCGAATAATCAGTTTTTCTGACATATATTATTTTTCTGCTAAGTCTAAAAACTCTTCAATCTTTTTAGTTATATTTTGTGGTTTAATATTATTCTTTTTATTATAAGCTAACTGCTTAACACGTCGTCTTTCCGCCTCGTTAATCGCCCGACGCATTGAATCGGTGGTTTTATCGGCATACAATATTATTTTTCCCTTCACATTTCTGGCCGCACGCCCCATAGTTTGCATTAAAGAAGTCTGACTGCGCAAGAACCCTTCCCTATCAGCGTCTAAAATAGCCACCAAAGTTACTTCCGGTAAATCCAAACCTTCTCTCAATAAATTAACACCAATTAAAACATCAAACTCACCGCTCCGGAAATTTTTCAGAATATTCATTCTCTCCATAGTCTTAATATCCGAATGCAAATAATTAGACCGTAAACCCTGAGCATTAAGATAAGTATTTAAATCTTCCGCTTGTTTTTTGGTTAAAGTATTAATAATAACCCTCTCGCCCAAAGGCGCCAGTCGTTTCACTTCAGCCATGACGTCATTTATCTGACTATAATTTTCTTTTTTATTAAATACCGGACGAATTTCTATTTCCGGATCAACTAAACCGGTCGGTCTAATAACTTGCTCAGCAATTTGCTTAGAATGTCTTAACTCAAAATCACCGGGCGTAGCACTAGTAAAAATAACTTGACCAATACGTTGTTCAAACTCAGAAAATTTTAAAGGCCTATTATCCAGAGCAGACGGTAGGCGCCAGCCATACTTAGACAAAACTTTTTTACGAGCTTGGTCGCCATTATACATGCCTTTAATTTGCGGTACCGCAATATGAGATTCATCAATAATGGTTAAGAAATCCGGCTTACCATCTTTCCAGGGAAAATAAGCTAATAAAGCATCGGGAGCTTCTCCGGCTAACTTGCCTGTTAAATGACGAGAATAATTTTCAATACCATGACAATAACCTAAGGTTTTTAACATCTCCATGTCATACTTAGTCCGTCGTTCTAATCTTTCCGCTTCTAACAACAGGCCCTCCTTTTTAAAGTAAGTTAATCTATCTTTTAACTCGGCTTTAATATTACAAATTGCCGCCGCTACTTGTGGGCTGGTAGAAACAAAATGCTTGGGCGGGAAAATTACCATCTCCTCTAAATTATCAATGATATTTTTTGTCGTATTGTCCATGATTGTTAAATCTGAGACTTGCTGTTGATTTAATTCTAAACGATAGACAACATTTTCCGACATCGGTCTGATTTCAAAAATATCGCCTCGTACCCGAAATTCGCCCCGCTTCATTTCTCCGCTCACGCGTTTAAATTGAATCTTAACCAATTGTTTAATTAAATCGCTGCGTACCATAGGTTTCCCTTTCTCTAAAACTAAACGAGACTCCAAATAAGTAAGCGGCACACCCAAATTATAAATACAAGAAACCGAAGCCACTATAATAACATCGCGACGAGAAACCAAGGCAGATGTCGCTCCGTGACGCAGACGATCTATTTCCTGATTAATCATCGCCTCTTTATCTATATAAGTATCGGTTATTGGCAAATAGGCTTCCGGCTGATAATAATCGTAATAAGAAACAAAATAATGAACAGCATTATCGGGGAAAAAATTTTTATATTCTCTATATAATTGAGCCGCTAAAGCCTTATTAGGAGCAATAACTAAAACTGGTTTATTAGTGGACTGGATAATATTAGCAACCGTAAAGGTCTTACCGCTACCAGTAACGCCTAATAAAGTTTGGTAATCAAAACCCTTCTCCAAGCCATCTTGGAGTTTACTTATAGCCATTGGCTGATCGCCGGCTGGCTTAAAATCTGATTTTAACTTAAAAATTTGCTTCATAAATAGCAAAAAACGGCCTGGTTCCGAGCTTATACATAATTTAGACCAATTTATATTATAACATATCTAAAAATAAAAAAAGCTTCAGTTTCCCGAAGCTTTTAAATCAATACTAGCGAATTGAGCGATATCCGCCCCGCAATCCATTCTTAGAAAGCACTATCTGCCATAGCTGTATATCTCTGGCCCGAAAAGCGCCGGCGCAACTAAGTAGATAGTATGTCCACATACGATAAAATTTTTTATCATATTTATAGCTCTCATGGCTCCATAACTCTTTTCTATCCTCAAAGTTCTTGAACCACCACATTAAAGTTTTATCATAATCGGGACCGAAATTATGCCAATCTTCCATAACAAAAATATTTTCTATAGCAGCCCCTATCTGTTTAATAGAGGGCAACATAGAATTCGGAAAAATATATTTTTCTAACCAAGAATTAATATGCTTGGTTGAGTAGTTACCGCCAATGGTGTGTAGTAAGAATAGACCGTCATCTTTTAAATGAGTAGCTACTAGTTTCATATACGTCGAGTAATTTTTATACCCAACATGTTCGAACATACCGAGGGAAATAATATGATCAAACAGACCAGTAAAATCATCCCGATAATCTTGTAATAGAAACTTTATAGATTCTCCGAGATAAGAGCATGATTGTTTCCCTAAGATATATTGCTCTTGAGAATTAACTATGACTGTCACCTTAACTCCATAATTAATGACAGCGTACTTAGCAAAACTTCCCCAACCACCACCAATATCCAGAATTTCTTGATCTACTTTTAGCTTCAACTTGCGGCACACCAGGTTAAACTTAGCTTCTTGAGCTAAATCTGGATCAATAATTGTCTGACCGGCAGCTGTGCGCCAGTACCCGCAAGTATAAGCCATGGTTGAGCCAAGCATACTTTGATAAAGATCATTACCGACATCATAATGATAACTAGCAACTTTATCAGCTCTACTGCGAGTTTGTTGGTTAAATAATATACTACGTAAATAAAAAAATAGTAATTTCCAATTGCCTTTTATTTTTTTATCCAAATGAGCAACTAAAATTTTATGAAAAAACTGATCTAGAAACTCTACGTCCCACCAACCCTCCACATAAGACTCCCCTAAACCTAAGGAACCCTCTGTTAAGACTCTTTTATAAAATCCTTCATTATGAACGTGTATATCATAAAGTTCATCTCCATTAACCGTAATCCCGGCTGATTCTAATAGAGATATTATTATTTCTTTGGCTTTTGACATGACTACCTCCCAAGATTGTTAAATAACTAATTAATTACTTTTTATTTTAATAAAAATTAACACTATTTTTATTTTTTATCAATAGCCCAATCATCAGGCTCAGCTACCGCTAAAGAAAGCCCCATCATAGCTAAAATAAAGTCCCTGACACCAATCGCTCCTCCAGCCGTAATAGCGATACCCAGGAGATGAAGAGATAAAATAATAGCCACTGGGCGAATATAAGCACCAAACAAGAGTAAAATCGCGCCGATTATCTCTAGCCAACCATTAAGCTGAATTAACATCTCGGCGGGAATAGGAAAATATCCCGTCCATTCCGGTAAAAATGCTGTCCAGGCTCCGGGATTTATCATTTGTTGCCAACCGAACCAGAGAAAAAGTAAGACCCAGCTATAACGTAATATTTTTAAAGATAAATTATTCATATTATTTAGTGATTACTTTAAAGACCCAATCTTTAAAAGAACTAACGCGGCCTTAGCCGAAGTAGAACTGCCATGCATACCATTAAAACCACTTGAGGCGTCTTCCCCGCACATATTTATAATCTTTTGTGACCCGCCCGGATGACGACTAACCCAAGTACTCAAATCATAAACATCGCCATTAATAGCTGACCAACAATTATCAGCATTATTATGAGCCATAATTTCAGTCAAGGTATAAGACGGGTTCATCATATTGTTTATACTATCCTCTGTAAAAGTTGGAGTAACAGAAATATCATTATTGTCACTAACTACCTGATTACTATTAGTTTGTTTTATTTTCATCACTGGTCGACCATAATAGATAATAAAACCGGCGCCAATAAAAAGAATAAGAAACAAAATTAATGTTATTTTGTTTCTCTGAGACATAAATATAATATTATTATTTAAATAAAAATGTTTATTAAAATATAGCAAAAAAATAAAATTTAGTCTATCCCCTTAAACCAAAATTCAAATCCCGAGTCTCATGTCTATTATTCCGTTAATATGCTATATTTTTGATATGATAAAAAATAAGATTAACTTGTCTGTATTGACTATTTTGGCCTGTTTTCTTATAATAATCTCCTTTTTTAGCTTTTCTGTTACTCGGGCCGCAACTCTCAATAAAACAATATCCGGTTATATATTTTTACAAGTAGAAGAACATGGCGAGGCTTGGTATATCTACCCCGCCAATCAAAACCGCTATTACCTAGGCCGACCGGCGGATGCTTTTGAAGTAATGAAAAAGTTATCACTGGGTACTAAGCATGACTTCATAGTGAACACGGAAATTTTTCCGGATAGATTATCCGGTCTAATTCTTCTAGACACGGAATCACACGGCGAAGCTTATTACATTTACCCCTTAGATCACAAAAAATATTATCTCGGACGGCCAATCGACGCTTGGCAAATCATGCGAGAACTGGGTAGAGGTATTACTAACGCAGACTTATTGAAAATATCAACTGCTAATATTAATGATAATGTTATACAAACTAACAACAATACCGCTATTCTTTTAAACGTTCCTTTTACTTCTCAGGCTCCTTACGGGAATTGGAATGATCAGCGCCTACAAGATGGTTGTGAAGAAGCTTCGGCTCTTATGGCTATTAAATGGACTCAAAGTATTAAAAGTATTGGTCAACAAGAGGCTAATGAAACAATCTTGGCGGCCTCCGACTATCTTCTTAAAAAATATGGAGAATATCGCGACATCACAGCCGCCGATGCTGTTAATTGGATTTATAAAGATTATTTTAATTATCAAAAAGTTTCTCTGAAACAAGGAGTTAGTCGCGAAGATATAATTGCGGAATTAAAAAAAGCTAATATTGTGGTAGCGCCTATGAACGGCCAAGTTCTAGGCAATCCTTATTTCACTCCGCCCGGGCCGGAACATCATGTGTTAGTCATTCGTGGCTATGACTCAGTCAAAGATGAGTTTATTACTAATGATCCTGGCACTAAACATGGCGAACTCTATCGTTATGACTCCACTTTACTATTTAATGCCATACGTAATTACCCAACCGGCTATCAAGAATCATTCAATACCATTAAAAAAGATATTATTGTAATTTGGAAATAAAATTATAAAATGCCAAAATAAAAAACAGGCTCGCTGAACAACGGGTCTGTTTTTTTATTTTTAGTCTCTAAGAACTAACGACTAATAATATAAATATTTGTAAACAAGAATAAAAGATAAATAGCTAATAAGACCGATCCTTCGCGCCTATCTAAGCGTTTGTTGGTATAAACAAAAATAGAAAAAGCAATAATCAATATAATCAGAAAAATAGCTAAAACATAATAAGTTGGGCTAAGAGTAAAAGCAATAGGATTGATAACCGATAACAAGCCAAGAATTAAAATATTGGAAAAAGCGGAACTCATTAAATGACTAACTGATAATTCCATGGCCTGGCGCCGCCAGGAAGTAAAAGTAATAATTATTTCCGGTAAATTAGTACCAATAGAAAAAACAAACATTCCAACAAACAACTTACTAATATTAAGTGTGGTTAGTAAATCAACAGTCATTAATATTACCCAATGCGCCGCCAGCATCATACCGGCCATGCCGATCAAAGCTAAGAATAATGATTTTATAATTTTACTTCTTTCTAAAAATACTACTTCGTCGCCGGTCAGGGTCCGATTAAAACGATAGAGATAAAATAAAAGAGTAAAATAAAATATAACCAAGATTAATCCGTCTATCAAACCAAATTTGCCGTCTAAACCTAAAAGTATAGGAAGAAGAATAAATAAAGCTTCCGGAATTAAGCTTTTCATGCTTTTATCGGTTTTAATTTGCCGACCAAACAACAAACTAGCGCCCAAAACAAAACCAATAAGGACAATAACGCCACCAATTAAATTGCCGACCGAAAGAGCCGTTACCCCTTCCAGGCTAGCATTAAGACCCACTGAAAGCTCCGGTAAAGAAGTTATTACGCCCAAGAGTACTCCTAAGGCAAATATTCTCATTCTTAAGGCGGTAGCAATATATTTAATGTTTTGAACGGCTAAATCAGCACAAGCCCCCAAGACTATGAATAAAAAAGCTAATAATAAATAATTCAAGAAAAGATTCATATTTATATTTTAACAAAATGCCTAGAAAAATATCTTAGACATATATAGGATTACGCTAGCTTCGTCCTAAAGTATAAAACATCGCTAACGCTGCCGCCAACATTACAAAAAAAGTAATCCAAACAAAAATATTGGAGAGCCAGCCACTACTATATTCACCCATTATCTTCTTGTTATTAGCAATCTTAGCAATTAAGAATATCAGAGGGACAGCTGCTACACCATTAAAAACAGCAGTAAAGACTAAAGCTTGAATGGGATTAATGCCGATGAAATTAATAAATAGGCCAACCAGGGTGGCAACGATAATCACGCCATAAAAACCATGAGCTTTTTTTATCTTTAAATTCAATCCCTCCTTCATATTAAAGGCTTCCGTGAAAGCATAGGCGGCGGAACCGGCCAAAACTGGAATGGCTAACAAACCTAAACCGATAATGCCGGTAGAAAAAATTAATTTAGACAAAAAACCAGAATAAGGAAAAGTTTGGACTAAAGGCTCTAAAGCTTTAGCAGCATCGGCGGCAGTTGCGACGTTAGTGATACCATTACCATGCAGAACCGTGGCGGCCACGACAATAATGGACCAAGTCGCTACCTCCGACATTAACATGCCGGCAAAATTATCTAGACGCAAATTTTTTATAAAACTTTTACCAATTTTTGTGCTACCGTCGCGACGAATTAAATGTTTTTCTTTTTCTTCTTCTACCTCCTGGGAGGCCTGCCAAAAAAACATATAAGGAGAGATAGTCGTTCCCAGGACACCAGTGATAATAAAGAAAAATTCAAAATTTAATTCTATATGTGGCCAAATTGTAGAAATAAAAATTTCCTTCCAAGGATGGTTAATAAAGAAAACCGTCAAAGGGTAAGCTAACAACGCTAAAGCTAACCATTTTAAAATACGAGAATAAAATTTATAAGAAGTAAAAATTTCTAAAATTAAAATTAAAGCGGTAAAACCTACGGCTAAAACGGCAAAATTAAGAGGAATAATTAAACGAGCAGCAGCGGCTACGGCGCCGATATCCGCGCCAATATTAATGGTATTAGCCACTACAACTAACATCACGGCTCCGTAAAGGATTTTTTGATTGTAATTTTCTTTAATTACCGCCGTCAAACCGCGACCAGTGACCGCGCCAATACGAGCACAGGCCTCCTGAATAGCTGTCATGAGCGGTAACATAAAAATGACGATCCATAATTGCCCATAACCAAATTGAGCGCCAGTTTGAGTATAAGTGGCAATACCGGAAGGATCATCATCAGCTGCACCCGTAATTATTCCTGGGCCAAAAGTCTTAAATATTTTTTTTATCTTTTTAATAAGCTTAGACATATTGTAAAAAGTGTATCTATAAAATAGCATTTTTCAGGGAGAGCGTCAAAAAGAAAAAGCGAGACTAAGTATCTCGCTTCCTAATTTTTTATCGTCCTGTTCCGTAACTGCGCTGTCTGCTAAAACGACGAGACGAAGAGACACTGCGAGGCGTTGTTCGTTGTCCTCTTGATTGATTCCCTGAACGTCCTTCCAACTGTCCACCCTGAGAATTACTATAAGAACTACTATTAGTGCGTCGCCCTCTATAAGGAGCACGACCACGACTAGGTCCAGAAGATTTAGCGGTTCTAACATCAGAAAATTTAACAAACTCTGTGCGTTTAATACTCTTATTAATTAATCTTTCAATATCTCTAATTTCTCTCTGTTGATCAGGAGTGGCAAAACTAATAGCTTTACCGGCTTGCCCCGCTCTGGCAGTACGGCCAATACGATGGACATAGTCACCAGTATTATCAGGCAAATGATAATTAACTACCACTTCAATACCACTAACGTCTAGACCACGAGCCGCGACATCAGTCGCCACTAAAATACGATCGCGTTTAGACTTAAAGCCAGCTAAAGCAGCGCGACGTCGACTTAATGATAAGTTAGAATGAATTTCTACCGCTCTTTGACCCAGAGAAACTAATTTACTAGTCAACATTTTTACGCCATGCTTAGTTCTGACAAAAACCAAAACTGAACCTTTGTAACGTGTTAATATTTTTTCCAAATAATTAAAACGGTCTTCATTGCGAATAATAAAAATTTCTTGATCAATTTGATCGACCGTTGTACCGGGGGGAGCGACTTCAATACTAATCGGGAGTTTCATGTAAGCGGCGGCAATCTTAACAATAGCAACCGGCATCGTCGCGGAAAATAACATAGTCTGACGCTTTAAAGGCATTTGCTTCATGATTTCTTGAATCTGCGGAGCAAAGCCCATGTCTAGCATCATATCCGCTTCATCCAGCACCAAAATATTTACTTGTTCCAGTTTATAAGTATGACGTTTCAAGTGATCAATCAAACGACCCGGAGTGGCTACGACAATATGCGGTTTCTTGCGCAGTTGAAATAATTGACGATCCAAACTTTCACCACCAATTAAACTAGCTGTGCGCAGTCCCAAAGACTGACCTAATTTCTTTAAACTTTCTTCTACTTGTAAAGCTAATTCCCTGGTAGGAGCAATAACCAAACCATGGCCTTTGGTGGAGCCAATGCGTTGGAGCATAGGAATACCAAAAGCAAAAGTCTTACCGGTTCCCGTCTGGGCTACACCGATAAGATCTTGACCAGTGATAGCCACTGGAATAGTCTTTCTTTGAATAGGCGTCGGTTCTTCTAGTCCCATCTTCTTGAGCACCGCTAAAATAGAAGCGCTGATGCCTAAATCCGAAAATTTAAGCTGAGTTTCTTCAGTTTTCATTATAATAAAAATAAGTGACCCGATTTTCTCAAGGCCACTTACATGTTCAGGAGATTCGAATCTAATTTAATAGATTGATAATAGCACGTAATTTTAATTAAGTCAATCTTGACACGCTGAATTCTGGTCCCAAGTGCAACATAGCTAAGAACCACTAAATAGTAATAAAAAAACATATTGGTCGATGTATAATAATTGAGTCTACTAATTATATAACCAAAACCAATATGTTCTATCAACAT
>Ga0210057_1000232_pt1 | contig 97649 bp, 92 predicted proteins | sample CryGeyCG2114_010_2_FD_183968 | JGI IMG/M metagenome (GOLD analysis project Ga0210057, IMG submission 183968) | Groundwater microbial communities from aquifer - Crystal Geyser CG10_big_fil_rev_8/21/14_0.10 (SPAdes) (version 2) | ecosystem: Environmental > Aquatic > Deep subsurface > Groundwater ... | reverse complement strand
TGAAATCAGATTCTGGCATAACGGATATTTCACCGGCTTCCAAAAGGTCAAAATCACAGATTTGCCGATTGTTCAGTTTTAACTTTTAAAAGTGCAAAAAGTGTTCACTTTTAACTTTTAAATGACAAGCAGCAACATTCAATTGACTGGGAATAAAAATATGATATACTCCGAGTGAGCCGTATTCTTGGTAGTACGCAAGGCCTCGTCAGCCCACAGTCGCACCACCGATTACAATACGCGCACGTTTAACAAGTATACAATCAGTATGGCAGAACTAGACCAACAGTTTCTGGACTTCGTGGTAAAATCGCTCGTCGATCACCCAGATGATATTCAGGTAGAAAGAACCGTTGATGAAATGGGGGTACTCTTGACCCTCAAAACACACCCAGAAGATATGGGACAGATCATCGGGCGCTCCGGCAACACAGCACGCGCAATCCGAACGCTACTCCGCGTGGTCGGTGCTAAAAACAACGCACGCGTGAACCTCAAAATCCACGAACCAGAAGGATCCACTCGCCCACCGCGCAAGCCGCGTGAAGACAGGCCGCAAGGCTCCACGGAAGCTCCTCGCCAACAAGAGGAAGTGGACACCAGCGCAGTAGACGACCTCAGACTCTAACTTGATTTGATTGATGAATCTCAAAACCCGCCCCGCCGAATCGGCGGGGCGGTTTTTATAAAAAGTATATGCAATTCGACATCATCACAATTTTTCCAAATATTTTTGATTCGTATCTACATGAATCTATTTTAGGACGCGCACAAAAAAACGGTTTAGTCACCGTGAACATGCATAATCTGCGCGACTATACGACTGACCGCCACAACACGGTTGATGATTCGCCATACGGCGGTGGCGTGGGCATGGTGATGATGGTAGAGCCAATCTATAAAGCCCTCATGTCATTGCGAGGGAGCTACCGCGACCGAAGCAATCCTAACGACGCAAGGGATGACGCTATCCAAAATGACAAACCACATCGCGACGATAAGATTGCTTCGTCGGCGAGTACACCTCCTCGCAATGACAGGACAATTCTACTTACTCCACGAGGCAAACGATTTACACAAAAAAAAGCACAAGAACTTACCAAGTATGATCAAGTCATTCTGATTGCGGGCCGATACGAAGGCATTGATGAGCGTGTAGCAGAATTTGTTGACGAGGAAATCTCCATCGGCGACTTTGTACTCAATGGCGGCGAACTGCCGGCCGTAACCATTGTGGAAGCCGTATCCCGTTTGATTCCAGGAGTTTTAGGCAAGGATGAGTCCAGCCACGAAGAATCCTTTAGCGATAATGATTCCCGCGAATTTCCGCAATATACCCGTCCGGAAACCTTTAATGCAGATGGAAAAGAGCTAAAAGTACCCGAAATACTGCTTTCCGGAGACCACGCCAAAATAGCCAAATGGCGCAAGGAAAAACGTACATAATCAATTTGTTCCAACTATTGACAAAAACATGATAGTATGCTATTATTATCATGTTTTTTGATCCTTGAAAACCGAGAAATCAAAGAGAATTTTCTCCTCATTCCCCTATTCATGTAGCACCCAATATCCCCCAAGAAAGGGAGGGTTTACCATGAAGTACCCACGTTTATTCGCATTGGTCGCGTTCTTCGCGACCTTCGTGAATGCCGGCAACGCGCTGGCGGGCATCATGGATGTTCCAGTGTCGGTCTCCGACACTGCGGATACGAAAACGATCATGTGGGATCCATCCGGGTCGCCACAACTCGACATGCCAAACGTCACTGGTGCCATCGGCGACACCATCGCTGTTGACATCGGCGTGACCCAAGCCCCCTTCCAGCGGGGATGGATCGAGCTGAACGTGGTGGGCGAATTCGAAAACGCGACCGTGCATGGCACACTGGACTTCGTTTCGGACGGCGTGTTTGTGAACAGCGACACCATGTACACAGACTGGCCACTCCGCAGGATGCGGGTGGACTTCACGGGCGCCGAAGGAGGGTCCGCGAAAATCGGTAAGCTCAAAATCTTCGTCATCCAGGCCGGCGAGTACACCATAAACTGGACCGCGCACCTGGAAAGCCCTGGCGGCGGCATCACGAACACAGTAGGGGTGTCGGTGCTGACGGTCTACGACCCGAACACCCAGCCCAACATCCAGATTCAGGATGCCAAGGGTTTGATTGGCGAAGAGATCTGGATTCCAGTGGAAATCACCAATGGTTCCATGCAGAACGGCAGGCTCACGCTGAGCATGAGCGGAGTGTCGCGCTTAGACTTCGTAACAGGTGGAGAAGGTGTATCTGTCGAAGTCGGGAATTCCGAAGGTACGCGCGAGGTCCGAGTGGACTTCGCTCCAGATGAGCAGATCACTGGATTGCTCGGCTACATCATCGTTGCTTCACAAAACGCAGGAGAGTATACCTGCAACTGGGACATGTTCTTCCCATACCTGGGAGGTGGTGTAATCGACGAAGTAACCATCACAATCACCAAACCCTTGGTGAAGATGGATATTCCGAACATCGCCGCACGCGTCGGCGAAGAGATTCGAATTCCGGTGAGTATCACCACAAGCCCGTATGCACCTGGTGCATACTCTGGCGGATTCGCATTTGAATTCTCCGACGGCGCCATAGAGCCCATGGGCACAGGATTTGAGGGGGTGGATGGCCTGATTGTGTCTACCAGAAAGGACGGCGGACGAATCATCGTAATTTTTGCCGCGGTGCCAGCAATTGAGGGCACCATCGGCTACCTCACCTTCAAAATCCTTGCCCAAGGCACGCACGAGTGCGAATGGGAAGCGGTACTCAAAACCGACACAGCGCCAGGTGATGATGGTCACCGAGTATATAGCGCTACCATGATCACAGGCTTGCCCGCGTTCGACGTGAACGTGGAGCCAAATCCGGCTGTCATGGGAGATGAGATCATCATGACCATGACCGGCGGAAAGGCGCCCTTCTTTATCCCCAGTGGTCCCATGCAACCATCTATGTTGATGAGGGCCGAGGATACGGAAAACCCGTACGTTTCCTCTATCGTCCCCAACGACCTATCTGTATGGCCACAGGGCGCGCGCAGTGTTGATGTGACTGCACTAGTCTCGGATGGAGACAACCAGCAGTCGAACATCACGTTCACCGTGCAAGCACGCATCGGCGACGTGAACGCGGACAACCAGATCACGGTAATGGACGTATCCTTCGTCCTATACTATATTCTCGAGACCAACATCGTGCCATTCACGAATTACCAAAAGGTTACGGCAGATGCGGACATGGACGGACGCATCTGGATCAACGATGCCGTGCATGTACTCCACATGGTGCTCGGCTTGCCCATTCCCGTCAGCGGAGACGGCGGCTGTTGCGGCAAGAGGCTGGCCAACTACGAGATCACAACAGATGTACTGAACAATGCCCGCAAGGCGCTCGCTGATCTGGCAGGCGACGATTCGCCAGGAGCCACACAAATCCGCCAAATGATTTACTCGATCATTGGCGGTAAGGGCGTGCTCACGGCCGTTGAAGAAACGGAAAGCCTGCCCACAAGCTTCAATCTCGGGCAGAACTACCCCAACCCCTTCAACCCGACCACCACCATCACCTACACCATCTCCGAACCCGGCGACGTCACCCTCACGGTGTACAACACTGTAGGCCAACTCATCGCCGAACTCACGAACGGATTCCACGCGGCCGGTAGCTATACGGCCAATTGGAATGCTGGCAACGTATCAAGCGGCACATACTTCTACGTCCTGGAAGCCTCGGGCTTCAGGGACGTACGCAGGATGTCGCTACTGAAGTAGCTCTTTCAACCCTGACTGTACCGAAATCGGGCAGTCAATTGAGAGCAAGTCCACAGTGGATTTGCTCTCTTTTTTTGTAGAAATGTGGTGGAAATGCACTATTGACACCATATGCTGTCTGCGCTATACTACCAACTGTTAAAAGTAATCAATTTACACAAGGAGACACACGATAGGATATATTCAAAACTATCAATACATACGAACTTGTATCTTGTCGTGTGACCTCCTTACTTGGGGTCATTTTTTATCTCTTTGACAATTCATGTCCGCCGAAGCTCCCAAGCTTTTGGTGGACACCAAACATACCCGCCTTTTCCGTCTCCACCGTCGGATACACGGCGGGTTAACTTGAGCAATGATATAGTTGCAAAACGTCTATTATTTTAAGAGTTTGATCCTGGCTCAGGATGAACGCTGGCGGCGTGTCTTAGGCATGCAAGTCGAATGCGGTACTTGTACCGCATGGCAAACGGGTGCGTAACACATTGGTAACCTACCCCTTGGCGAGGCATAATCAACCGAAAGGTTGGATAATTCCTCATAGTCTCGTTGAACATAAGTGATACGAGTAAAGATTTATCACCAAGGGAGGGGCCTATGGTCTATCAGTTAGTTGGTGAGGTAACGGCTCACCAAGACTATGACAGATAGCGGGTATTAATGTACGACCCGCCTCACCGGGACTGAAACACTGCCCGGACTCCTACGGGAGGCTGCAGTCAAGAATATTCCACAATGCCCGAAAGGGTGATGGAGCGACGCCGCGTGCAGGATGAAGGCCTTAGGGTCGTAAACTGCTTTTCCCAGGGAAGAATTTCTGACGGTACCTGGGGAATAAGGGACTGCTAACTTCGTGCCAGCAGCAGCGGTAATACGAAGGTCCCAAGCGTTATCCGGTGTTATTAGGCGTAAAGCGTCCGCAGGTGGTTATGCACATCTCTGGTCAAATCCCGGGGCTCAACCCCGGAACTGCCGGAGAGATGGCATAGCTTGAGGTAGGGAGAGGCACGTGGAATGGCTGGTGTAGGAGTAAAATCCGTTAATCTCAGCCAGAACACCAAAAGCGAAGGCAGCGTGCTGGAACTATCCTGACACTAATGGACGAAAGCGTGGGTCGCGAATGGGATTAGATACCCCAGTAGTCCACGCCGTAAACGATGGGTACTAGGCATTGAGAGCTCGACCCTCCCAGTGCCGCCTCTAAAAAAGCAAACGCGTTAAGTACCCCGCCTGGGGAGTACGGCCGCAAGGCTAAAACTCAAAGGAATTGACGGGAATTCGCACAAGCGGTGGAGCGTGTGGTTTAATTCGATAGTAAGCGAGGAACCTCACCAAGGCTTGACATCCTGGGAATCCGCTGGAAACAGTGGAGTGCCGCAAGGAACCCAGTGACAGGTGTTGCATGGTTGTCGTCAGCTCGTGTCGTGAGACGTTCGGTTAAGTCCGTTAACGAGCGCAACCCTTATGATGTGTTACTACGTGTCACATCAAACTGCCCTGGATAACAGGGAGGAAGGAAGGGACGACGTCAAATCAGCATGACCCTTATGCCTTGGGCTACACACGCGCTACAATGGCCAGTACAAAGGGACGCCAAACCGCAAGGTGGAGCTAATCCCCTAAAACTGGTCTCAGTCCGGATTGAGGGCTGCAATTCGCCCTCATGAAGCTGGAATCGCTAGTAACCGTATATCAGCCACGGTACGGTGAATACGTTCTCGAATTTTGTACACACCGCCCGTCACATCAAGGGAGTCGGGGGTACCTGAAGGTCCACATTAGTGGGTCCAAGGTAAAACCGGCGACAGGGATGAAGTCGTAACAAGGCATCCGTAGCGGAAGCTGTGGATGGAACAACTCCTTTCTAGGGAGAAATTATTCCGTTAGCAATAACGGGATTAGTGCTGGTCGAACTTATTTCGCTCTTCGAGCAAATAAGCTACAGCCTTTGCGTCGCCTCTGCAAGGTTAAATAAAAGAGGAATGGTCATGGTCACTGTGCATTTAGTGTACTTGCGCATACTATGGCGGACGTTTTGCAACCATATCATTCCCTCAAGTAAAAACAGCTCGCCCTTAAAAGGTGGGTTGTTTTTGGCTCTTGAAAAATAATGCGCTTTCTGCTATTCTAGCCTAGTATTATGATTCGCGGGTTCGTAGCTCAGTTGGTTAGAGCGCCACGTTGACATCGTGGAGGTCAGAGGTTCAACTCCTCTCGGACCCACCACCGATCTTTTAAAATCGAACCATCCGTGCTATAATACAGCTATATGAGAATCGATAAAGAGCGCGCACGCGTCCTCAGGCTCAAAGGTTATAGTTATAGCGAAATTAATAAAAAACTTGGCGTACCAAAAGCTACGCTTTCTGATTGGTTTTCCGAACTCATGCTGCCCGAACAATCCCAAAAACGGATACAAAAACGTGTCCAAAAAAAATCTATTGACGGACTCATCAAACGAAACAAACTGCAAACTCACTTAGCGCAAAAACGAGCTTCTGAAATTCGAACTACAGCACAAAAAGAAATCAAAAAAATATCAAAACAAGAGTTACTTCTCATCGGCGCCGCGCTCTATTGGGGAGAGGGCCACAAAAAACTAATTACAAAAGGAGGACGAGAGCGCACGTACCACTCTATAAGCTTTAGTAACACTGATCCAATAATGATACAAGTGTTTATCCAATTTTTAAAAACGAATCTCGGTATACCAGTCGATAAAATGCGCGTTGGCGTTAGAATATTTCAACACATCAACGAGCAACACGCGTTAGATTATTGGAAACATATTACCGGCATACCTTCACAAAATTTCCAAAAAGTGTACTATGGGGTGAGTAAATCAAGCGAGGGCAAACGCCCATTCAATCGCTTGCCATACGGCACCATACAGATTCGAGTGGGAGATACAAAAAGCTTTCAAAAAATTATGGGATGGATCAATGGAATAAAAAAACAATTCAAGTAAGTACCGTGCCGCGGTAGCTCAGCGGTAGAGCGAAGGCCTAAATCTTTGGGCCTTAGTCTAGTAATAGACTACAGCAAACCAGGTGAATTCGGTGAAACCCCATTGGGGCAATACCGAGCCAAGCCCGTCCAAAAGACGGGAAGGTGTAGAGACTATCCCTTTTGGGAGTACTGTCCGCTCTATAGCGGATGGGAAGCGCCTGGCCCCGCCGAATCGGCGGGTGATGATATAGTCCAATCCTTGGAGCAATCCAAGTAATAACAGGTTCGGAAGAGCCTTGCGTCGGGTGTTCGACTCACCCCCGCGGCACCATCTCTCCTTTCTCTTTAAAGATTTTCACTTGGGCCGACCCGGCGAATGCCGGGGAGGTTAAGGGAAAATCTTAAGAGGAGTAGGCGGGCGTAGGGTGGAGCGGGCGAACTTGTTCGCACGTGTAACCCGAAGCGCGACTACGACGAGGGCGATTAGCTCAGATGGTTAGAGCGCGTCACTGATAATGACGAGGTCCGAGGTTCGATTCCTCGATCGCCCACCACGGGGTATGGCCTAATTGGTAAGGCACCACGTTTGGGACGTGGGGATTCTGAGTTCGAGTCTCAGTACCCCGACCAAAAAAACGCTCACACGAGCGTTTTTTTGTTATATATATTATACTATATACATGAGATTCACTGATAAAAAAATACGCTACGCAACAGCTACAGGAATCATAGCGCTCATAGTGGCAGTACTTGCGCTGGCAGCGCCCCATGCCAATGAGTATGTGTACCGCTACGCGCCTCAGCTAGTGCCGCGGACAGGGGGAATTCTTCCGCTGGAACCAGATGCGCTCCCCGCTACGAGCATCTTAATGGTTGGAGATGTAATGCTTGATAGAGACATCTACACCACCGCGCAAAAAAACAAAAACTACGCATACCCGTTTGAACTGATTGATCCGTTCCTGAAAAATTTTGATGCGGTGATTGCAAATCTGGAAGGCCCGATTACGGACGCAACGCCAGTCGCAACTCCTGGTGGAGTGCTGCGGTTCACCTTTTCCAAAAACTTTGTGCCGGAAATTGCCAAACGATTCAGTGCGGTGAGCCTTGCCAATAACCACATGCTTGATTTTGGAAAAGACGGGCTTACGCAAACCCGCGAAGCATTGGATGCGGCAGGGGTATCCTATTTCGGAGACCCACAAGAGAACGAAGGCGTGTACACAACAACCATGCGGCGAGGCGGCATTACCATTGGCTTGGTTGGATACCATAACCTACGCGCACAAGATACCCAAGGCGTGATTCGCGCCATACAAGCAGTGCGCGACACAACTGATTATGTAATTGTGTATCCGCACTGGGGCATTGAATATCGCCTAGAAGAATCAAAAGCCCAACAACAAGAAGCACGCGCATTTATTGACGCGGGCGCGGATTTGATTATGGGCAGCCACCCACACGTGGTGGAGCCCCTGGAAATCTACAACAAGGGCGTGATATTCTATAGCCTGGGAAATTTTGTGTTTGACCAATACTGGTCCCAGGAAACTATGCGTGGCATGGCAGTTGGATTAAGTCTCGAAAAAACAAAAACCGGCATTTCACAAATCTTTACGCTCTACCCCCTACTCATAAATGGCACGGGACAACCCGAACGCGCGGATGCGAAAAATGCGGCAGACATATTAGGCCGCATAGCGGAAACAGCAACCGTGCCCGATGCAGTGCGCGAACACATAGAAAACGGAACCATTACTCTTGCTCCGTAAACGCAATGCCAAAGTAGCTGGTTGTTTCCGCGTACGTTTGCTCGGTGAAATCATTCGCGTTCGCGCGGTACCGAATAGCCATGTGCAAACCTTTTTTTACCGCATACAAGAGCACGCTCGCGAGGCTTGGTGGAGAATCCACGTACGCATTGTTTAGGCGCATAATCTCCTCCACATTTCCCGCAACCATGAGCCTTTCAGTTAGCTCATCGTTTTGATCTGCCTTCTGTTCGGTTAAATAATGGGAGAAGTCGATTGATACTACTACTAAGTCGCTCTCATCCGCGTTCTTGGAAAGCCACTGCGCCACGCGATCCGCATCCGCACGCGTTGCTGTTGAATTAAATATGATGGGCACCACCCGCGCTTCAGGAAAATAGTACCGCACAAACGGAATAAGAGCGCCCACAGAGTGCTCGTGCGCAAACGCATCCACAAACGGTGTGATACCTAAAAAATCAGAAAGTGATGCGACAAGACTATCATCTGTTGCCGCATCACCAAGCGGGGTCTTATAGGTAAGATGTGCCGTAGTAATTGTAGAAGGACTCACGTCGTCATGATTCGGGCCAATGATGATGACTGTATCAATGGTCTCGCTGCGCGCGGAAGCAAACAAGCTGGCGATGATTTTTGATGCGAGCAAATGGTGCGGCGCCACGAGCGCGCGGATAGGCGCGCTCTCCACTGTTTCGGACGGAACAGACATAATGGCGGTAGTAAACAACTCATGATTGTAGAACACGTCTTGTGTGGGTATAGCAATGCGCTTTGCGAGGATTTCGCGCGGTACTATGGTAGCGCGATCCCCTCCCGCAATTGAACAGCCGGCAAGTAGTGCGGATGCCGCAAACAGTATGCTCAGCCGTAGTATGTATACCGCCATATGCATTAACGAATCGTAACAGTCTGAGCATCCGAATAATTGATGAAATCAGGATTGAGCATGGATTGCAGCACCGCAGGCTCTGCCGCGTACGTGCCTTTGGTTTTAACGCGCGCGAAGTACGAAATGTAATTGCCGCAGCCGGTATTGTTCCAGGAATCCCATACCTGATACTTAACCTTTTGGCCGTCAATATTGTATGGATACCAATTATGGCAGCCGCCACCGTAGTAGCCCGTATATCGCTTGGTGATAGGCAACAAGCCGCTTGGCAGGATGTCGGTAACCTGGTAGCTGCCACGGAGCGCCTGGCTGCTGATGGTAAGGTGCAGCCTGACCTCAACCTCATCACCTTCCTTTAATTCTGTGGTTTGCTTGCCCCCTACCAAGTACTCGCGCCAAATGCCAATGTCAGTGTCGCGCGCAATATTGCTCGCCTGGATTGGCTGCTCCGTAATAGTGGTAATACCCACATCGCCGGCAATAGCAATAAACCGCACGCCGGGCGCATCCTGGGCGCTCACCTCAAACCGGTGCACAAACGAACGCCCGAACGAAGCATCTTGTTCTTTGCCGGCAACCGTATAAGTTACTGCCGCATCCTGCGGAATAGTATGCTGGAGCGACTCCTCCACATAGGCAAACTTTTCAAGGTCTAATAGCAACTCGTTGCTTCTATTAAATGCGCGGACCGCGCTCCACAAGCCTTCGCGCTCTGGCGCGCCAACTGCTGCACCAAGAATAGCGGCAAGTGCGGTAAGCTGCCTTGTCTCAACCTCGTTATCGCTCACGCGGATAATAATGTCCGGCAACTTTTCGTGCGCATACTGAGACATCAATGAATAGTAAATGCTACGGCCAAGCTCATCCGCGCCCAATTCAGTAGCAGCCAAGGCAATATACATATATTCCTTAACAGACAAGTCGTCGCGCACGCGCCAATTATTAAGCACCGGTAAAACCGGAACATCAAGCGCTGCTAAGCCAAGCAGAGAAAGTGTGATTTCTTCGCGGTTGCTTTGGGTGCTGTTGAACACGCGCAAAAAATATTGGGTAAGTGCTTGCTGGTCAAATATATCCGACGCTGCAAGCGCCATTTTCGCGGAAAGCTCCAAATCTGAACTGCTGTAGGGCAGCAAGGAAATGCCGCCGTCTGATTGCTGATATACATATGGCTCAACCGCGGGAACGGCCCGATCTTCCCCAAAGAGCTCATTCAACAGTTCAACGCTCTTTGCGCGGGGAATAATCTGATCTGCCCGGTCGCCCCAGGACCAGGTGAGCCGCTGTAATGGCGCGGCAAGCTGGATACGGGTCCTATCCCCAAGCAACACTTGTACCGAGCTTCCAGAAGGAGAGGTAATACGGGTTTCGGAAGTTAGTATGCCATTCTCTTGTGTGCGCACTGAAAGCCGCGACGTAATCACATTAATAGGCAAACGCACAGCATCATTCCCTTTTTCGGTAGTAAGATTGTACTGCACATCATGTGTACCCACGGTAAGCGTCGGCAAAGCTGCATACGCGGACTGGAACGCTTTTACACTAATGGGGTCTGATTCTTTAGCGCCCAAGGATTTTGATTCCACGGTAAAGGTTGCCGAATCCGCGCCAGTAAGCGCCGTGCCAAAGGCGCGCATGCGCACCACGGGCTTGTCTGCGGCAAGGTACTCGCTCCCAACCGTAATATCCGCGAACACCGGCAAGGATACCTTAAGGTTCGCAGTTTCTGTGCCAATGTACAAAGAATCGCTTATTGCCTGAACCGTGGCGCGCCACGAGGTAATATTATCAGGCAAGGTAAACGTTAGGTTTGCCCGCCCAGACTGGTCCGTCACAACCGATTTAAATAGCGGCGCATCTGTAAAATACTCTCGCACGCCATCGCCTTTATCATTATGCACGTAAAATCCGTCCGCAATATAAGTGTGCTGTGGGTCAACGGTAAAATTGTACACCTCAACAGACTCTTGCTTGCGTTCAATTGATGTAATAAACACCTTGGTGCCGTCTGGAGCAAGCAGCCAGTCGCCTTGCGTAAGAGAACCTGCACTCCTAAAACTGTGGTTTGCATACACCAAGTGCTCGGGCGTTACGCGGAGCGTCCCATTGATAATAAGGTACCCCCCAACTAAGTGGCGAAATGTTTGCGTAACAGTTCCGGTTGCTTGCGTGAGACGCAATGGGTCGGAGAGCGTCCGTATGACATCACCCTCGCGTATATCCTCAATTGGCTTGGTGGTGCCGTCGGCCATTAAGATCTGCGTACCCGCCAAGAAACAGCCACCTTTTTCAGCGGCAGTCGCGTCTGAGAGTGGTTTGTGGCTGTATGAGCTAAAGTATGAACCCGCGGATATGGTTGCGTACACCCTGGCAAGTGGATCAGCAACATCATTTACCATTGCATAGTATGCCTCATCAACAACATTAACATTCACCGCAGCGCGCTGTGGGTTTCCCTGTTTGTCGGTTACGCGCACCGAGAGCGTGGCCTCTTCGCCGGGCCCATACTGATCCTGGTCGGACGACACGCTAATAGAAAGTTCGCGATCCTCCTTGTTAAACAACACCGTACCGCTGTTTGCGTGGTATGCCCCATCCTTGAAACGCACCCCCTCAATACTTACATTCGGCACATCCCGCTTCTCAAACGTAAATGAATAGGCGGAATTGTTTGATGCGGCATATTCCTGCAATCCATTCTGGAGCTGGAGGAAAAGATACTGGCTGCCATCGCCTTCGGGAAGGCTGCCTTCATCGTTTGATATGTCCGCAACCACGTGATCCCCGATTGAATAATTTGTGCCGTTTGGAAACTCAAGATAGGTGTAGTCATGGCGGTATGAACTGCCGTATGATTTTGTATGCCTACCGTCGTAGTAGTAGGCATACGCGCTGTCCAAATCATATTTTTCGGACACATCGTACACTTTTAAACGAATGCGGTAGGAAGTTTCCGACTCCACCGTGATGCGCCGCACATACTCTCCGTTTGCGTCGGTTGTCGCCGAGAACGAATCAACTGTCTCGTCATGCTGCGCATAACTGTACTCTGGATATGTTTTTTTGGAAATAAAATCATAGTACGTGCCCGTCTGATTTTGGGTGTGTGTCGTCTTTATAACCTCGCCGGATATACGGGTATTGGGCGCCACAGGAACATCATCTCCGTACTTAGCAGTGCCCTCCCGATGCATATCAATGCCATAGGTGGAAACCGTAAGCTCTGCAATACCCTTCTCCGGGTAGGTAACCTCGCTCCGCATAAACACCTCTGGACCATAAAACGCGATATACTGTTCTGCGGTGATTTCCGCGAGCTCGGCATTCTTAGGCATAATAGAGAGACGCGCGCCCCTCGGCCAGCAGGAATACGAAGAGGAGGATGAACCGCACGGCTGGTATGCTTTGGTATATGTTAAGCGGGCCTTGCCTTGTTCGTCTGTGGTAAATGCATAGTCTCCCTCGGGCATCTTGAACACTAAATCAAGGTTCGGTACAGGCGTGCCTTCAAAAAAGCTTGCCTGCACGTCAAAGTTAATGGTCTCCCCCGCAAATGCCTTGGTGCGGTCCGGTGTCAGGCTCAATTGGTATGTGGGCTTTACATATGGCTGAATTAGGATGTACTGGCTGGCAAGAACCGTATCGCCTGCGAGCAGTTCTATGGTGTAGTAGTCCGGATTCACACCATCAAGCGGAAGCTCTCCTTCAAATGTTCCCCTGTCAGTAAGATGCACTGCAGACTCGGCAACATTGACCGGACGGTAGTAGTAATCCACGTACCCATTTTTAACAAGCACCAAACGGACATCATCGGTGACGGAAGTATTGTCTCGGCGTTTTACCATGCCCCATAATTTAATAGTGTCTGTGGGCTGATACTTGGGGCGGTCCGTGTACACATAGTGCCAGTAGTCATTCGCCTCACTCACACCACTATCATAATCATAATAATAAGAAGACGAGGTGCGGCTGGCGGACATGATGAGCCGCCCATTGCCCGCGGTAATGTCAAAATAGTACGAATCCTTATCCGCAGTATCACGGAGCACCTCAGGCGTCGCAAACCGCGCAACGCCGTTTGCGTCTGTGCGATACGCGCCCGCTTCTCCAATCACGCTCACTGCCGCACCAGCAATCGGCTGGTTGGTCGCCATATTGTGCGCCCATACAATGGTGTCAGTTTTTGTGATATTAAAATATGCGCTCACATTGGTTACCTGTATCCAGGACTGCTCTTTTTCATTTCCCAGCGTAAAATTCACCACATAAAATCCCGGGGGCAGTGGTTCTGGAAAATCAAGATACTGCACATACTGGCTTTTTTTGATTTCCGTACTAAACGAGGCCATGCGCGTAAGTTTGTCTGTATCGTACTGGTAGTTATCCTTAGAATGTGCCCACCACGGAATTTGGTCGCGTTTGCCAAGGGCTTCGATATATTGGTTCGGAGAGGAAAGAGTATATACATCCACCTGCACTGGATTACTCTCCTTGGAGCTGGCATACACCTGGACCACCGGCGGCTCGCTTGTGGCAACCTCCATGAATGGATTGTATACGTTAAAGTAACTCTGATACGTTCCGGTATTACTTGCTCCTGCGGTTTCGAACTGGAACACAAAATCTTCCGCAAGCGCCTCTTGAGTGCCGGAAAGCGGCAAGCCGCGCTTGGCGGTTACCGTGTATACCGTAGCTAGTGTAAGTGTGCCCAGTGGCGCCAAGACCAGAACTCTGCCATGTTTCTCAAGCCGATACTTAAACTGCGGCTCAATGGATAGGTACTGCTCGTAGTCCGTAAAATTATCATGGCTGAATGTGATTTCAATACCGGTGTTCACCGGCACATTGGTGGCCTGGTTCCTTGGCAGGTTGGTAAGTACCTTAAAAGAATCCTTCACTTGGTACGCCCAGGAGTAATCGCGGCTCTGCAGGCGATCTTTGGTATCATAGAACGCGGTGGAAAGCGACACTTTTAAAACAGTATTGGCTGGTAATGAATCTTTCGGCGTAACCTTCCATTCGGTATCTGAAATCTGCTCAATAGTATAGGGGACATCTGGCTCAACAACGAGCGATTCTTTTATCAACGTGGTGTCAACAGGCTCCTTGCTGGTGAGGATATATGATCCGTCCGCAGGCACGCCAAGACTGTCCATAGCAACTGGAGCAAAGGTAAAATTGTCTGCCGCGTGCGCGGGACTGATAATAAGTTTAGAAAATTGCCCGAACGGATCCTCTTTCGCGATCTGCATGAATGACGAAATGTTGGTGGTCTGTAATACAATTGCCACTAACACCAATACGCTTACCATAGGAACAAGCCGCTTGGGACGCATAAATGAATTCAAAAATACAAATACAGTATCCATAATTGATGATGTGCGCCGACGCTCCAGGATTTTCATTTTAAGCGTATGCTCAAAATCAGGGGAAGCGCTTTCGGGCGCATGCTTAATACTCTTAATAGTGTCTTCCGACTCCTGTAATAACGCATTTTCGTCGAAATCATTACGTTCTGATTTGTCTGTATTATTGAAAAAATTCATATTTTTGGCTAATATTAGTCTTTTTCATACTCCCTACGAAATTGTTTAAGCGCCCGATGAAGGAGCACGCGCGCATTGTTTTCAGAAATGCTGAGTGCAGCTGAAATTTCCGAAATAGAGAGCTCTGCAAAAAATTTTAAATGCAGAACATGTTGGTACCTTTTTGAAAGCTTTTTCAGTATTATTTCAATATGTTGACGATTTTCGAGCTGCACTACCTGCTCTTCTGGGCCCGCACGATGATCCTGAATTTCCTGCGCTTCACCTATATCTACATCCTTATTGTGTACTCGTTTCCGGTAGTAATCAGTTAAGTTATTGGTAGCAATTCGATATACCCACGCGCCAAATGTATGCCCTCGGTGCTCATATCCTTTTATATTCACCAACACCTTCATAAAGGTTATTGACACAATATCTTCCGCAACTGAATGATTTCCGACTCGCTTAAAAATATACCCGTATATCTTTGGAAAATAATGATTATATAACATTTCAAAAGCATGATCATCTTTTTTTGCGCGCTCCACGATATCTCGCTCATTTTCTAATATATTTTGTTCCGCAGAATTATCCATAGATAATAACGAGAAAATAAATAAACTATTACACTATAAGTATAGCAATAAATCCAAACACTCACTAATAAAATAGGGCAATTGACAAAGCCAATTAAATGCGTAAAAGTACATGGCATGATAGCTATTCTCGACAACATTCGATCAAACCACAACGTGGGTTCAATCTTCCGCACTGCGGATGCTTTGGGCATAAAAAAATCTATTTGTGCGGCATCACTCCAACCCCGGTGGATCGATTCGGCAGACCTAATAAAGAGCTTGTAAAAGTAGCGCTGGGGGCGGAAAAATACTGCGAATGGGAGCACGTGCCCAAAACCTATATTCTCTTGGACAAATTAAAGCAAGATGGGTATACTATCTATGCGCTTGAACAGGCAAAAAATGCCTATTCGCTCAAAAAAATACATCTTTCAAAAACAATGCAAACAAAAAGCGCGCTTGTGGTAGGCAATGAAGTAAAAGGCCTTTCCAAGACAATTCAAAAACGCGCTGACTATATTATTGAAATCCCTATGCTGGGGATCAAAGAATCACTTAATGTGGCAGTTTCTTTTGGCATAGCCACCTATAGCCTTATTAACAATCATTAACTAATAGTATATGGATATTCCTATAACCATAGAGAATGCTACAAACGAACAGAGAACAAATGGACATAATGATAATGGCCACACGCACAACCATGAGCCACAAAAAAGCGGCGGCAGCCGCATAGGCCTCTTTATTATCATTCTCTTGGTCATTGCCGGCGGCATCTGGTTTGCATCGCGCAACCAGGACGCCGAAGTTACTCTGTTCAGCAAAAAAACAAATAACAAAACACCAGAACTGACTCAAATTGCAATGCAGATGCAAACAGCAGCACCAACCGCGGATGCGCTTGCTATTGGTATGCAGAATGATTGGATTGCTAATATTTCCGACATTACATTTACTCGCTCTGGAACACTGTCCGCTGTTTCGGGTGGAAACGCAACAGGCGCCGTTGGCACCGATGTCATTACCGGAGTGTACCACCTCTATGCAACATTTGATAATCTCCCGACGCTTGCGGACGGATCTTTTTATGAAGGATGGGTAGTGCGAACAGAGCCACTTTCAATTGTCAGCACCGGAGCGCTCGTGATGCAGAATGGACACTATGTAAACGCCTATCTCTCGCGCACGAATTTGCTTGACCATGATACCTACGTACTAACCACAGAATCGGACGACGGAAACGTAGCGCCCGGAGCTCATATATTGGAAGGCGCAATGGTATCTAAAAAATAAAACATACACACCTATGACACACTACACCTGCCCTGCATGCGACGGCGTATCTGAATCTCCAAACGTTTGCGTGACTGATGGATGCGCAATGGCTGGTCTTCCGCTTAAGCAGTGCGCTTGCGATGACAATCAGCACAAGGAAATTGAAAACGAATCATTACCTCAATAGCCACGCGCTAACATCATACCGACACCGCTGGCATACGTTAGCATCACAAACATGATGTTGTAATATACTATTCTTTGCTACACTCCTCCTATGAAACACGAACAATCACCAAGCGCATCGGCACATATACAAGAAAATATCGTTGATGACCACACTCCACCATTGAGCAAAAAACAACAAAGAGCGCTTAAAAAACAAGAACAGCGCGAACAAAGAACTCGCGAACAATCAGGAAAAAAAGCTAAGACATGGCTAGCATGGATCGCGGTAATTGCAGTAATCGCTTTCGGATTGTGGTTGCTCGTGGCGCGCTCAAATGGTACTGGCGGAGCACCTATACCACCGGCTGCCGAAGCCACAGACCAAGATTGGGCAGTAGGCGGAGCAAACGCAAAAGCAACACTCATTGAATACAGTGACTTCCAGTGCCCAGCCTGCGCAGCGTACTACCCACTTGTTGAACAAATTACCAAGGAATTCGGAGAGCAAGTCAAATTTGTATATCGCCACTTCCCACTGCGCACTATCCACGCGAATGCCGCAAACGCAGCACAAGCTTCGGAAGCAGCTGGCACACAAGGGCAGTTTTGGGAAATGTATAGCCTGCTTTTTAAGAACCAACAAGCATGGGCCTCAGTGCGCGATCCATTTACTGTGTTCGCTCAATACGCGCAAACCTTGGAACTTGACGCAGAACAATTCAAACAAGATTACGAATCACCTAAAGTTAAAAATAAAATCCGGAGCCACGAGGCAGCCGGCAGGAATCTAGGCGTATCTGGCACACCAACGTTTGTGTTGAACGGAAAAGTCATCAGCAATCCAAGCGGATACGACGCATTCAAAGCCCTGCTTGTCCCGATCGTCGGAGAGCCTATTAGTGATGACAACCAAAACGCCAGCACAACCCCAGAGAGCCTCTAAGCCTCTGGGTGCCACGCTTTCGGCCAAACAGGTACAGGCGTTCCAGAACCGCGTATACAGCCACTACCGCGAAAACGCGCGAATTTTTCCATGGCGCACGACCCGAGACCCCTACGGCATCCTGGTATCCGAAATAATGCTCCAGCAGACGCAGACTCATCGGGTCGTCCCGAAGTACACTGCTTTCATTGAGCGCTTTCCAACGATCCAAAAACTTGCGGCCGCCCAACTCTCCTCGGTCCTGCGCGCATGGCAAGGATTGGGCTACAATCGCCGAGCAAAGATGCTGCACCAGGCAGCGCGCCAGATCGTGAAAAACTATGGCGGACGCATACCTACCAGCACGGACACCTTGCAACAGCTTCCCGGCATCGGGCCGTACACCGCTGCTGCTGTTATGGTGTTCGCGTTCAATACACCAACAGTGATGATTGAAACCAATATCCGTTCCGTGTGTCTGCATTACTTTTTCCCCGAAGAAAAAAATGTTGATGATGCCGCACTCATGCCGCTGATTGAACAGACGCTTGATGCAAAAAATCCACGAACCTGGTACGCGGGCCTCATGGACTATGGCGCACACATAAAGCAGACAGTCCCGAACCCGAGCCGCAACAGCCGTCACCATGCCAAACAGCAAAAATTTGAGGGTTCCAATCGGCAGATACGCGGAAGCATCATTAAACTACTCATTGCCCAACCGAGGCAGACCGCGGCTGCGCTCACACGAGCGTTGGCTGCGGACCAAAAGCGCGTGGCCACCATTCTTGTACAGATGCAGAACGAAGGGTTGCTAAAAAAGCGCGGAACACGATTTGTTGCGGGGTAAAAAATAGCGTATCATACGTATATGGATGAACGCGATAAAACAATACAGAGCCTTAAAGAGCGCGATAAAAAACTCCGAGAAAGTATTGAACAACTCACCTACCGGCACGAAAAAAAACTTTCACACGCAAAAAGCGGATTGCATGATATTCGCGTAAAGCTCACCGCGCTCAAATGGACGGTGCAGCTGCTTTCGGATAATTTGGATGCCGACAACGCGGAACACAAAAACCAGCTTGCAGCCGCGAAGCATGCAACCGCCGATTTGGTGCGCATGGTTGAGGATCTTGGACGGACGCTTGAAGATCCTGCCTAAAAACAAAAAACGCCTTTATACCCTATTCCTACTACTTGTTTAATACTATATTGTTCGTATAACATGCAGATTTGGTATAGTATGCGAAAACAGTTCGTATAATAACGAGTTAGGTGAAATATTTTTTAAATTATTTTTTTGGGAATTGCTTTTTGAAAAAAAAGATAAGGAGGAAAATTTAATTTTTATTTTTAGGGAGGGGTAATACCAAGGTGTTTTCTTCGCTCCCTTTGGTCGCTCAGAAAAATCATTTAAAATCAATAACTTTATCCTGTCTGTAGGCAGGATATTTTTGTATATAAAAAATATGATGTTCTAGACAAGTCAATTTCTTTCCGCTATACTCATATATTCCATTTTGGCATATTACATTATGGAATATATTATAAATAAGTAAACAATAACAATATGAATAATACTATCTATTCCAAAGGTCACAAGCAACTGATAGAAAAACTTAAAAATGCCCGAATTGAAATTGGACTTGATCAAGTTGAAGTTGCTGAACGTTTGAATAAAACTCAATCATACATATCTAAAGTGGAATCTGGTCAACGCCGAATTGACATTATTCAGTTGAAAGAGTTTGCAAAATTATATAAAAAAGATATTCACTACTTCATAAATTAACTTTTTGTATGGATTTAAAAACATTGAAAGACAAATTGAAAGAAATAAAAAAAATGGGTTTTGTAAAAACACATCGCAGTGGTAATACTGGAATAGGAAAAACACTTGAGGATTTGCTTGAAATTAAAGAAAATAATATTCCACTTCCAGACATTGGAGAGGTTGCGGAATTAAAATCATATCGTAAAAGTTCGCTATCAATGATGTCATTATTTACTCTTGAACCCTTACCTAAAGGTGGCGACAGAGACCGAATGTTGCTTGATGGTTTTGGTTATTCGAAAAGAAATAACAACCGCTCCAAAGAATTACATAGCACACTTTCAAGTAAAAAATTTAACGCACAAAACCTCAAAGTAAAAGTTGAAAAAGATAAAATTAGAATTATTGGGAAAGGAAGAAAATTAAATATCTATTGGGATATGCCTTCTTTAGAAGAAAAATTCAATAAAAAGTTACCAGCACTTGTTTATGTTCTTGGCGATACAAAAATTATAAAAGAAAAAGAATACTTTCATTTTGTTGAAGGATATTTTCTTGATGGCTTTAGTTTTGAGGCATTTAAAAAAAGAATGAAAAATGATGATATTGTTCCCGAATTTAGAATGTATTACAGACCAGATGGATCTATTAGAAATCACGGCACTGCTTTTCGCATAAAAATGAAAAAACTTGATGACTGCTTTGCTAAAAAAGTACGTTTAATTTAAGTTTTTCTTAATACAACAATGCTTTCTTTATTCATTGTTTCTTCTAATGCTCCTACAATGTTGGTAGGTGAATTTCTGATTGGCATTCTTTTGCCTGGTATATTTCTTACAAAAATATCCTCACAGGTAAATCCTAGTTTTTCTCCCAACTCCGCAATAATAAAATCAGTCGGTATTCTAACTTGCTTAACTAAACGATTTCCAATAACCAAACAAAAATATTTTCCTGACTTCAAAATCTCATGAGCTCTCTCCATACAATCATTTAGTCCTACATAAAAACTCAAAACATCCCGAGCTCTTTTTTCATCCTTTTTTAAAATCTTATCTAAAGTATCCCTAAGATAAGTAGAATCAAGTGCATGTTCCATGCTTTTAGATGCTTTTCCACCCAATAATTCATTATCAACTCCAGAGGCCTTGTTTGGATCTTCAAAAATATCAATCCATTGCGCCGAAAGACGTGAAAACTGTCCATACGCAACTGTAGTCCTGCTATCGCCATATGGCGGTGAGGTAATAATATAATCAACTGAATTATTTTTTATTCCGTTAATTTTTGAGGAGTCGCCCTGAATTATTTTAACCCATGTTTTTTTATCGACATCTCGATAAAAATCAGTCATACCTTGTATGTTTATCCCTATTTTCTTTTTAAAAAGCTCTAACACATTAGGGTTGTGATTGTCTAATTTTTCGCCTTTATTCCGAACTAGCTTAAACTCTCCATTTTTAGCATTTGATGATTGGCGCACAACCTCGCTAAACGCAACAAGGAAAAAATTCTTTATATTCTCATTCTTTGTTTCAAATATTGCTTTTTTAATCTTTGCTAATTCTGTAATAACTTTTGGCTTAAACCAAAAATCTAAATTGTTAAACTTTGGATTTTCAATCTCTTTGTCTTTTACCTTATCTATTTTATTAAGCAATGAATAATATTCACGAGTTAATATTATTGGGTTGATCGGTGTAGTTTTCGCTTTTGCTAAAAAAATAGCTAACGGATTTAGATCAATTCCATATACATTCCTCCCAAGCAGACGACTCTCAACAAGCGCAGTTCCTGATCCGCAAAATATATCACAAATAGTATCTCCTTTTTTACTATATGTCTCCAACAATCTGCGTGCTACTTGAGGTATAAACATTGCTGGATAAGTATGTATTCCGTGCGTATGCGACTTTGTTCGCTCACCGCGAAAATCCCATGAGTAATCTATTCTTCTTGAATATTTTTCTTCTTTCTCTGGTGCTTTCTCAATTTGTTGCTCTAGGTTGCGAATAATTTTTACCACAACACCGCGCACTTCCACCTCTTTTCTATAAAATGGAAATAGCGTTGGATTTGCTGGCTGGAGCCGAAATCTATCTTTTTCTCTATATAATTTTTTAAGTGTTGCTTCATTATCATCTATAATTGCAACCACAGTTTGACCATCATACGCGGTTTCCTGTTGTCGTATTACAACTGTATCGCCGTCATAAATACCCTCGTCAATCATACTATTTCCAGAAACGCGCAACGCATAATGTCTGCCGGTAGAACCTATTTCATCTCTAGCTATTGTAATTGTCTCACGAGATGATTCTATGGCTTCTATGGGCTCTCCTGCGGCAATAACACCAACAAGTGGTATATCAATGGCGGTTTTTTGCCGTTCGGCTAACATACTTCGTGGCTTATTATACTCCTTCTTTAGTAATCTGGCTTCTTGCAGTTTTTTGACGTGGTAGTGTGCGGTTGAAACAGAGGCAAACTTAAACTTGCGCTTGATTTCTTCAAGCGACGGAGCATATCCATTCTTTATTGAATAGGATTTTATGAATTCTAAAATTGGTTTTTGTTTTTTACTGGGCATGATTTTTGACAAATTATTTTACTATAATATAATTATAGAAAGAAAATAGAAACCAGGCAAGTCTGGTTATCCACAACACGTACCTCACCATCTGTTATTACATTGATATATAATATGTCTGAATTAAAAAATCAACACATAATTCCACAGTGCTACTTAAAACAATTTGTTGATCCAAATACACCAAAAGGATACGAACCCTATGTTTGGATTTTTGAACGCGGAAAAAAAATAGGAAAAAAGAAAGCCCCTAAAAATATTCTTGCTGAAACAGATTTTTATACCTTAAAAACAAAATTTGGAGGAAAAGATTATATTATTGAACAATCTCTTTCGCAGCTTGAGGGTGAATATGCGTCCATTTTTGAAAAAAAAATAAAGACAAGATTACCGCTAAATAATTTTGAGCACGTTATTGTATGCGCTTTTGTTGCTGCAATGCTACAAAGAACTCTAAAACAGAAAGAGAATATTGAAGGATTTCTTGATGAACTTATAGAAATGGCCGAGGATATGGAAAAAGCACATAGTGTTCCGCCCAAAAAATCATTAGAGTTAAAAGAAGAAAAAAAGAATGCCCATAAAACTAGTGTGCTCAAAATGATTCCTCATATAACTGAAATTCTTCTAAAGATGAATATTGCATTCTTGTGCAGCAACAAACGAGGATCCTTTATAACTTCAGACGCACCATGTTTTCTTTTTAATCCACGTCTTCAATGGCAACGTTTTTATGGTCCAGGTCTTATACAAAGAGATGTCGAAGTCAGAATGCCTTTATCATCAGAAATTTCAATAAGTTTCAGCTGGATAAATAACTTGAGAGGATATTTAGGAATTGACACAAATTTGATACATGACTGCAACCGAATGACATTTGGACATTCGCATCAATATTTTATTGCTAACTCGCCAAAAATTAAACGTCGCTGGTTCAGAAAGTTTCCACTTGACCCTGTCTTTATGATAAAAATTTTAAAAAACAAAATCTGGCCACAGGTAAAATACTGGGCAGAGAGGCAATTTCGAAAATATGTCCGATTTTAAAAAATTAAAACGCGCAAAAAAACTAATTGCTGAAAACAAAAACGATGAAGCCATTAAAATTTTATGGGAACTTTATGCTTGTCAAAATCAAAAAATTAAATTTCAAGCAATATTATACTTAATCTACACGCTAGATCATTTTACGGAGAACAAGAGACTTCTCGAAATAGTAGAAGAAGGGATTAAAATGGCGCCAAAGCTAGGAGAAAACGATATTGAAGTAAACTTACTTGTAGAAAAATGTAATTTTCTAAATACCAAGCTCGGGCTTATGACCTATCGTCAAAAAAATTTAAAAATGTCAGAAAATGTTTTTAAATGGATTAATTTTTCAACAGAACGAGAAAAAAGAGAGTTTGAATTTCTAACTCAAAATAGAGTGAAAATAGAAGAAGAAATACAAAGTCTAGAGAGTAAAATTTCTAAATATACAGAAGACAGTAATAGTCACTATTTCAAAGGTAATGTCTTTTTGAGGTTGGGCGAATTTTATGGTACAAAATTTTTTAACGATCAACTTGATTCAATGATTGGCGGCAAAACCAGAAGTAAGTTTGCGAATATGTACTTTGTCAAAAGATGGAACTTAGGTAAGTGGTTTCTATACAAAAAAGTTGGGCGTAAAAAGATTCAAGAAGATTGGTCTAAATGCCTAGATTATCTAGAGCTAGCAATTTCAGAATTTGAAGCCGGAAGCCATGGAGGAGAAATGGCACATTCATATTACAACCTTGCGACAAAGTATGGTCTCACATTTCGATTTAAAAAAACAAAAACTTTACTTGATCATGCCGAAAAACTAGCAAATACAAATAACGAAAAACTTTTGCTTTCCAAGATTGAATTATACAGAAAAGAATTAGCGAACAAAAATAAAAATATTAGAGATACTGTTGGAGAATATGGTCTTGATTTGCCGAATAATTTAAAATAGAAGAAAGATGTTTTGGGGAAAGGCCATTCACCCCTACCCCTCTGTCCTTTCCCCAAAACAAAAAACTTATTTTAAGATTTAAGAAAAGTAGATTTAGAGAAAAAAATAATTAAGAAAAAAATTACATCGCACAACAGCGCATATGAGGTTCGTAAAAAAGTGAAAATTTTGATAAGATTAATGTGCCACTTTTTTACTTTCCCAAATTTTTGCTTGCGAGTACGCTCCGCAAAAACTTCTCATATCCCTAACGTTGTGTGTAATAAATTTTTTGATTATTTGTTTTTTTGTGATTGACGAACGGCGGGGGGGGGCGACGAGCGAGCGAATTGAGGGGGTATTAGGTGTCTTCGCCCATTGCGAAATGGGCGAAAATTCTATCACACTAAGGCAAATTTATTTGATTAACTCCAAAAATGTCTCAACTTTTTGGCTAATACATCATCAAAAAGGTACTGTTGACAGATAGTATACTCATACGGTATACTACTTACAAGTATACTAATTAATGTACTACAAAAATATGCCTTTTATCAACCGTAAACAAGAGTTAAGAGTACTCAATGAAAAATGGCAATCAAATACTGCCCAATTTTTTATCATTTATGGCAAGCGACGTGTTGGTAAGACTGAACTTATCAAACAATTCATCAACGACAAACCGGCGATATATTTTTTGGCCGACAAACGTACAACCGCCGATCAACTGCGCGAGTTGGGCCAAATTGTTGGCAGTTACTTTAAAGATGAAATTTTAATCAAAAATGGTTTTGGTGATTGGCTAGAAGTATTCTCATATTTAAAAACAAAAACAACCGCCGAGCCATTGATTTTGGCGATAGACGAATATCCATACTTAACTGAAAATGATAAATCCACCAGCTCCCTTTTTCAAAAAGGCTGGGATGAATATTTGAAAAATACCAAAATATTTTTAATATTGTCCGGATCAAGCATCGCCATGATGGAATCAGAAACGCTGAACCAGAGTGCTCCCCTGTTTGGCCGCCGCACGGGACAGATTTTGGTTGATCCATTAAACTTTTCTCAATCGCAACAATTTTTCCCCGAGAAAAGTTTTTCTGATTTTCTCAATATTTATACTATCACCGGAGGCATGCCAGCGTATCTTTTGCAGTTTGCAGATGACAAAGATATGTCTGACGAAATCAAGACCAAAATTTTCAATAAAACCGCCTTTTTATACAACGAGGTGGAATTCACCCTAAAGGAAGAACTACGCGAAACTAAAAACTATTTGGCGATACTCCGTGCCATCGCGCTGGGAAAAAGAAAGCTAAGCGAAATAGTGAATGAAGTGGGGCTGGACAAAGCCACCGCGAATAAATATCTTTCGGTGTTGATTAATCTACGTCTGGTGGAACGCGAAGTGCCAATAACCGAAGATAAGCCAGACAAATCGCGACGGGGTTTGTATAAAATCTCCGATAATTTTTTCGTTTTCTGGTTCCAATACATTTTTCCCTACAAAAGTTATTTGGAAATGGACAACTACGATTATGTGCTGGAAAAAATGTTTAACGGTTTGAAATATAATGACAATGTAAATTCCGGTTTTAAAAGTATTACCGCACAAGTGTACGAGCGTGTGGCAGTTGAATTATTAATTGCTTTGCAAGATAAAATTTTTGCGTTTGAACGAGTGGGTCGTTATTGGGACAGCAATCAAGAAATTGATGTGGTAGGATTTAGTTCGTCAGAAAAGAAAATAATTTTTGGCGAGTGCAAATGGTCTGAAAAACTGGTGGGTATAAATATTTACGAAGAGCTAAAAAAGAAGGCGACCAAAGTGGACTGGAATAAAGACGATAGAAAAGAGTACTATATTTTATTTAGTAAAAGCGGATTTACCGAGGAAATGATAAAAAGAGCTAAGAATGATGGCGTGTTTTTGGTGGAGAAGGACGTTTTGGTACCCAAAGAAGCTTCACAAAGAGAATAAAAAATTTATGAATGATAAATTTAAAATTTTTATAGACCACATACCTGGGCTGGCAAGCACTCAAATTCTATTCCAAACCTTAATTAGTTTGTCTAAACACCTAGGCTGGGGTTCTGTAATTAAGTCTTTTACGAGGTCGATTGTTTATTAATCTGACCGCTTTTCCTATATCCTTTTGTTCTATGTTAGCATTTGTGTGATACCTGCTCTTAGCAAGGCAGATAGCTCATTTCTTTGAAATGGCTTAAAATGACTGTAAGACATCTTTGTTTTTGGTTAATAATTACTAGACATAATTATTTTACCTTAACTTAAGTGTCTTTTTTATTTAATTAAGCTTGGGAGCAGAATGTAGGACCAAAACACTATTCTGATATAAACTGATATAGTTAAAATATCATATTATAGGCGATGTATAGGGCTAACGCCCAGGGGGGGTTTACAAATAGCCATAAAAGGGTTTACAATAGGTATATATACTATTTACAATAAATCTATGAACAAAAAGCATACTAACATAAGTGATTTTATACTTGAAATGGCTCAAAAAAGCCCAAACGATTTAGTTTATCTAGTGGCAAAAAATTATAAAATCTCCAGACAACGAGCGCACAACTATGTCGCCAGACAAATTAAAGAAGGTAATCTAATCAAGGTGGGCAAGACGAGGGCTACGCGATATTTTTTAGCTGATGGCAATGAAATTAAAGTTTCAATAAAAATAAAGCCTGGATTAGCAGAAGATCAAGTCTGGTCTAAATATATCAAACCACTACTTCTAAAATATTCACAGAATATACAAAATATTTCAGCTTATGGTTTCACTGAAATTTTTAATAACGCCATTGATCATTCAGAAGGGACAACTATATATTCTGAGGTCGAGATAAAAAATGACAATCTTACTATTACAATAATGGATAATGGTATTGGTATATTCAAAAAAATACAGAATGCCCTCCAGTTAGAATCAATAAGAGAATCTATTCTTCATCTTTCAAAAGGAAAATTTACAACAGACCCTTCCAAACATACAGGCGAGGGAATTTTTTTTACCTCTAGAATATTTGACCGCTTTTCTATTTTGTCGAGTGATCTGTACTATAGTTTTCAAAATCAAGAATGGTTTTTATCTCCCGAAAAAAATGAAAATTTTGGAAAAGGGACATATATCGCAATGACAATTTCTCTTAAATCAAAAAAAACTCCCAAAGAAATCTTTGATCAATATGCAGATCAAGAAATAGGTTTCGGGAAAACAAAAGTTGCGGTTGCACTCAGTGCTGACCCAAATGACCCCCCTATATCAAGATCACAAGCGAAACGTCTTTTGATGGGATTAGAAAGATTTAAATCTATAATTTTAGATTTCAAAAATGTAAAATCAGTTGGACAATCCTTCGTAGATGAAGTTTTTAGAGTCTTTCAAAACGAACACCCTGACATTGAAATAAAATATGTTAATACAAATAAAGAGGTAGAATCCATGATTAAAAGAGGGCTCACGACTAAGTAGCTTTGGGATAGTAATATTTTCCCTCTAGCGCTCTTCCACTACAAAAAAAGGAATACATCAGTTAACAGCGCATAAGCGGCTAAGGCTAACCTGACGATGAGCCTCCGCCCAACTCAGCAGAGCTGGGTTCGCATACGCAGGAACATTAATTGCAACTGTTGTGGACTCGATTGGTAAAAGACTGTAGTTATCGCCCGCACCACAGAGGATGAACGCTAAGGACAGTTGGTTGCCTTGCGGAAGCCCGCGGCTTGAGCCTCGGCTTCGGTTTTAAAATACTGCTCGCCCTTGGCTGTATCAATTTTTACGAGATTGTAGTTGTCACACCCTTGGATGAGGTAGGTTTTACCATACCCGCGCGTTGAGATATTACCCTTGATGGTATACTCCTCGCTTGGGGGCTCGTTGTTTGTTTCCCGGCGCTCGGACAAAGAATCCTCGTACTCGCAGTGCGCCCAAAGCCCTCGGTTTTCGCGGATAGCCTCCTCCTGCGCGGATACCAAAAGATCCCGATACCTATTGTCCGGCGGGCTGGCCACTGCCTGGGCGTACCCTTGCCGCACGAGCGTATCGTTTGCGAGCACCCGATCTTCGGATTCGGACGGAGCCTGCAAAAACACGTACCGCAAAGGCCGGTGGTATATATCTTCCCCGGAAACGTCTCGCTCCAAAATAACGGTTTGGCCATCCAAAAGACTTTTGGCAAAATCACGAGACTCCTCGTAGAAACACGCGCCTTTCTCGGGCGCGTCTATGCCAATTAAACGCACGCGCTGTGTGTTGGGAAGGCGGATGGTGTCCCCGTCTACGGCATACTCAACCACCACCTGCTGTGTGCCGGTTCCTATGGAAAGTTGATCTTTTTTGGCGTACAAAAAACCACCCGCTGCCGCAAGTATGACCAACACCAACGTAGTGACGCGCCGAAGCTGTGGTCTGCCAAGTTGCATACCTACTCCTTCCAATCTGTTATGACAAGCTTTTTGCCTGATCGCTTGACCACAACCTTCTGCTTTTCGCGCCACTTGAGCGTATCCACGTACTCAACCGGAATGGAAACCACCAAGCTTCCACCCAACCGTGTGAGTTTACGAATGTGCTTGTCTTTGCGTTCGCGTGTACTCATATGTATATATTATAATATATATTGCAATATATACAAACCAGTTGCAGAATACGCCCCAGTGGCGTAGAATTGATATGTTTATATCCCCTGCGGAATACTGGGGTTTATTGCCTATATGCACTACAAATATATGTGTGACGGTTCTAAAAACAGGTACCAGTAGTATAGAAAAGGAGTTTTAGTTCAAAAAACACCCCCGCAGTTACCTGCGGGGGTGTTTTGAAGTATAGATTAATCCTGTATGTGGCGAGAAGCAAACCCGGTGCCGGCCGGAATCAGTCGTCCGATGATGACGTTTTCTTTGAGCCCGCGCAAATGATCAACGCGGCCGCTGATAGCGGCATCAATCAAGACTCTCGCGGTCTCCTGGAACGAAGCCGCAGAGAGGAAACTTTCAGTGGAAAGCGAAGCTTTGGTAACACCCAAAAGCAGTACTTCGCCTTCGGCAGATTTCTTTTTCGCCTTGTGAGTATCTCTATTCACTGCGTTGAAATGCGCGCGATCCACAATTTCACCGGGAAGAAAATCAGTGTCTCCTGCGTCTTTAATGTACACGCGGGAGAACATCTGGCGCGCGATAATTTCCAAATGCTTATCGTTCAATTTCTGGCCTTGGCTTGAGTAGATGTTCTGAATTTCCTTCATAATGTAGCGCTTGGCCGCGTCTTCCCCGCGCAACTCGTATAATTGATGCAAATCAACGCTCCCCTCGGTGAGCACATCGCCATGGCTTACCACTTCTCCTTCTTGTGCCAAAACAGAGAATGTTCCTGGAACAGTATAAGAAATCATGTCCCCAGCCGCGGCAACAACACGTAAAAACTTTTTAGTCTTTTTCACGGTGCCATCCATATTTGCATTCACCACATCGTCCCCGTCAGAGAAAATCACATCTCCTTTTTTCACACGATCTCCATCAGAAACTTTGCAGCTCTCTTCGGTGTACTCTTCTAAATCATATTTTTCTTCCTGATTTTCAACCGCAGTAATTTCAATAACGCGATTGCCGCCTTCTTCGTAAATGCGGCTTACTTTGCCGGAAATCTCGCTCACGACCGCACCCTTAGTAATACGGCGTGCCTCAAAAATTTCTTCTACGCGCGGCAAACCTTGTGTAATGTCTTGGCTTGATGCCACACCGCCAGTATGGAAAGTACGCATGGTCAGCTGAGTTCCCGGTTCACCAATTGATTGGGCTGCAATAATGCCAACCGCGGTCCCTAATTCAACCGGTGTATTGTATCCAAGGTCATACCCATAACATTTACGGCAGGTGCCGCGGCGCGATACGCACGAAATTACAGAACGAATTTTAACTGAAGGGAGATCCATGCCAACAACTTTTGCAACATCTTCGCGCCCTATAAATTCCCCTGCTGGAATAATTTCCTTGCCGCGCGGCCCCGTAATAGGTTCCGCAAGTACGCGCCCAAGCAAACGATCGGAAACAACAGTATTCATTAACTCGCTGTCTGCTTGTGTTACTTCCCAACCAATGGTATCGCCACAATCTTCTTCGGCAACAATAATATCCTGAGCAACATCGATCAACCGGCGGGTTAAGTATCCTGCGTTCGCAGTTCTCAGAGCAGTGTCAGTAAGTCCTTTTCGTGCGCCGTGAGTGGAAATAAAGTATTCAAGTACATCAAACCCTTCTTTAAAGTTCGCTTTTACCGGCAGCTCCATGGTAGCGCCAGAAGGAGATGTCACTAATCCCTTCATACCCATCATCTGAGTGGTTTGACCCCAAGAACCGCGAGCGCCCGATTCAATCATGGTATATATAGGATTGAGTTTGTTGCCGTCAAACGATTTTTGAGATGCTTCAGTAACCCGATCCTTAACACGGGCCCAAATTTCAATAACACGCGCATGGCGTTCTTCGTCGGTGAGGAGGCCTTCTTCGTATTGGCCGGTAATCTGATCAACTTCTGCCTGTGCGATTACAAGCATTTCTTTTTTAACGGTTAATGTTGGCAAATCAGCCATTGCCCAGCTCATACCTGATTTGGTTGCGTAATAAAACCCAAGACGCATCATAGCATCAAGCATCTGTGCGGTTCGATCAGCTCCGTGCAGATAATAACACTCGCTCGTAATATCTTTAAGCACTTTCTTGCTGGTGACAGTATTGATGTAGCCAATTTTTTCCGGAACAACTTCATTAAACAAAAGACGGCCAACAGTAGTTTCGAGGCGTTCACCTTTGTGTGCCGCAGTAATGTGTTGGTGCAACGTAATCACGCCTGCATGGTGCGCAATAATTGCTTCAGTTGCAGAAGAAAATATAGTTTTATATGGCGCAATAGCATCATCCAGCTGTGTTAAGAAGTAGCAGCCGAACACAATATCCAACCCTGGCGTCACCACTGGTTCGCCAGTTGCGGGCTTAAGCAAGTTTTTTGAGGAAAGCATAATTTCTGCTGCTTCTCTCCGTGCTTCCAACGTCAAAGGAACATGCACAGCCATTTGGTCCCCGTCGAAATCTGCGTTAAACGCGGAACACACCAATGGATGTACTTGAATAGCTTTTCCTTCGATCAATGTCGGTTGAAACGCCTGAATGCCGAGCCGGTGCAAGGTCGGAGCGCGATTCAAAAATACATGCGCATCACGCGTTACTTCTTCTAGGATGTCCCACACTTCGGCATGCCCAGCCTCAATGTACCGATTAGCGCTGCGCACATTATGCACAATTTCACGCTTAATCAACTGGCTTATAACAAATGGCTTGAAAAGCTCGAGTGCCATGGTTTTAGGCAAACCACACTGATGCAGTTTGAGTTTTGGACCAACTACAATAACGGAGCGCCCTGAATAGTCGATACGTTTTCCTAAAAGATTCTGTCTAAATCGACCTTGCTTTCCCTTAAGCATGTCTGCAATAGATCGCAACACGCGGCGCTGGCCCGTTGAAGCAGTTACTGTTTTGCCGTGGCGCGCACCATTATCAATGAGCGCGTCTACTGCTTCCTGCAACATGCGCTTTTCATTGCGGACAATCACTTCTGGGGCATTCAGTTCCTTGAGTCGTTTTAAGCGGTTATTGCGGTTGATAACGCGGCGATATAAATCATTTAAATCGCTCGTCGCGAACCGGCCTCCATCGAGCTGGACCATAGGGCGCAAATCCGGAGGAATCACCGGAATGACGGTGAGCACCATTGACTCAGGCCGAATGCCGGTTTTTTGGAGGCTTTGCAAAAGCTTGGCACGGCGCATAATTTTTTTCCGCTTACCGCCTTTTGCTTTTTCGAGCTGCGTGTCGAGCGCAGTAACCGCCGCAGCTAAATCAACATTAGAAAGTAATTGATGAATCGCCTCTGCGCCAATCGATGCCTCAAAAATATGCCCATACTTAAGAGAGAGATCATGGTACATGCTTTCCGAAATAATCTGCATTGGCGCAAGGCTCGTGAGTTCTTGATTCGCCATTTCAAAAGCGCGAGTCAACTGCTCTGTTTTTTCCTCAAGCAATTTTTCAAGCTTATCTTTTTCGGTCCGCATGCGACTGGTAAACTCATCGCCAGAAACACCTTCGTGCGCAAGCGATGCCTGCTTGTCGGAAATTGCTTTTTCAAATTCGCGAGCAAGCTGAGCGCTCTTGCTTTTGTACTCTTGCTGCACCTGCTCTAACAACTGTTTCTTTTTCTGCTCATCAACCGAGGATACGATAAAACTTGCAAAATAAATAACTTTTTCCAAATCCTGCACCGAGAGGTCAAGTACTAAGCCGATTTTAGAAGGTACGCCACGCAAAAACCAAATATGAGAAACAGGAGCTGAGAGATCGATATGCCCCATGCGCTCGCGTCGAACCAACGCGCGTGTAACTTCTACGCCGCACTTGTCGCACACAATACCTTTATAGCGAATACGCTTATATTTTCCGCAATAACATTCCCAGTCCTTGGTTGGGCCAAAAATTCGCTCATCAAATAAGCCGTCTTTTTCTGGTTTTTGGGTTCTGTAATTAATAGTCTCAGGCTTGGTAACTTCGCCATACGACCACTCATGAAGATCGTCTGGAGATGCGAGCCTAAGGCGGATAGCTTCAAAATCAACCATACGTGCCGCTGGCTGTCCGGTTGAAAGTGTTTTTGTTGATGATGGTGTAGACATAGATGGATGTGGCATTAACGTTCATCTCCTTCGTGTGATTTCTGTTCTTTTATAACTTTTCCTCCTTTTAAGAGTTCTACATCAAGACACAAACCCTTAAGCTCGCGAACAAGAACATTAAATGATTCCGGAACATTGCGCTTTTCAATACGCTCGCCTTTGATAATAGCTTCGTATGCTTTAGACCTACCTGGCACATCGTCGGATTTGATGGTTAAAATTTCCTGCAATGTGTGCGCCGCGCCATATGCTTCGAGCGCCCATACTTCCATTTCTCCGAACCGCTGGCCGCCGAATTGCGCTTTTCCGCCAAGTGGTTGCTGGGTAACTAATGAGTATGGCCCAATTGAACGCTGGTGAATCTTATCCTCCACTAAGTGATTCAACTTAAGCATGTAAATATAGCCAACCGTTGCTTTTTGATTGAATGCACTGCCGGTTTTGCCGTCGTAGAGTTGAATTTTTCCATCTTCTGAATAGCCAGCGCGGGTAAGTTCTGAACGGATAACACTCTCAGGAACACCGTCGAGTGCAGGGCTTGCTACTTTGTACCCCAGCGCGTGAGCAGCCAAACCAAGATGGGTTTCCAAAATTTGTCCGAGGTTCATACGGCTTGCCACGCCAAGTGGATTGAGGATGATATCAATCGGGCGGCCATTCTCGTCAAATGGCATATCCTCTATTGGCACAATCTTGGAAATAACACCTTTGTTTCCATGGCGTCCAGCCATTTTGTCGCCCACCTGGACCTTGCGCAAGCTTGCAATGGAAACCTGTATAGTCTTGAGTACGCCAGAAGGAAGTTTGTCTCCGTTCTCGCGAGAAAAGATTTTAATATCCACCACTTTGCCATGCTCGCCATGCTCAAGATATAAAGAAGAATCACGCACGTCTTTTGCTTTTTCTCCAAAAATTGCTCGCAATAGTTTTTCTTCTGCAGAAAGCTCGGCTTCGCCTTTTGGCGTAATTTTTCCAACAAGGATGTCGCCGCTCTTAGCTTCGGCGCCAATGCGGACAACGCCTTCTGCGTCAAGATCCTTAAGCTTGTCTTCACCAACATTCGGAATATCACGAGTAATAATCTCAGGCCCAAGCTTTGTGTCGCGCACATCAATAGTATAGTCATCAATATGAATAGAGGTATAGCGATCCTGTTGAACCAAGCGCTCTGAAATCAAAATAGCGTCTTCGTAGTTGCCTCCTTCCCAAGAAAGGAATCCAACGAGTACGTTTTGTCCTAATGCGAGTTCGCCGCCATCGGTTGCTGCGCCATCGGCGATAACTTCGCCCTCAACAACTTTGTCGCCTCGGTTCACAATAGGCTTTTGGTTCATGGAAGTAGAGGCATTTGAACGCACAAATTTTCCAAGCTTGTATTCTTTGATTTCTTTTTTGTGCTTGATGGTAATTTTATTAGACTGCACGCCAATCACTTCTCCATCTGCGTCTGCAAGTATAACCTGTCCTGAGTCCATAGCAGCACGGTACTCAACCCCGGTGCCAACAACAGGAGATTCGGGACGAACTACGGCAATGGCTTGGCGCTGCATGTTTGTTCCCATCAATGCGCGCACCGCATCGTCGTGTTCTAAGAATGGAATCAATGAGGTGGCAATACTCACAATTTGTTTTGCGGAAATATCAGCGTATTGAACCTCATCAACCATAACGAACATTGGTTCACCTTTCACCCGAGCCTCAACTTTATCAGCTACAAAGTATCCCTGTTCATCAACCTGAGTAGTTGCGGCAGTGGTAACACTATTGCTCTCCTCAAGAGCTGAAAGGTATTTGATTTCATTCGTAACCCGCGCGCGGCCATCTGCTTCGGCAACTACTTTTCGGTACGGCGTTTCTAAAAATCCAAATTGATTAATGCGAGCGTAGCTTGCCAAGTGTCCCACCAAACCAATGTTTGGTCCTTCGGGAGTCGCAATTGGGCAAATTCTACCGTAATGAGTTCGGTGCACGTCGCGGACATCAAACCCTGCGCGTTCACGAGACAGGCCTCCTGGGCCCATGGCAGAGAGCCTGCGCTTGTGCTCTAATTCTGCGAGCGGGTTAGTCTGGTCCATGAACTGCGAAAGCTGGCTCGACATAAAAAATTCTTTGATCGAACCAATCACCGGGCGCGCATTGATAAGCTGGTTAGGAGTAATGGTATTAATGTCGAGCGTGGACATTCGATCTTTAATAATGCGCTCCATGCGCGCCAAACCAACACGCAATTTGTTCTGCACAAGCTCGCCCACCGTGCGGACGCGGCGATTAGAAAGATGATCAATATCATCAGACGGCTCCTGCGTGACTGTTAAGCGCATAATTTCACGAATAACAAGCGCCAAATCTTCGGATCGCAATATGCGGTGCTCTTTGTCGTTTGGCACATCAAGCTTGAATCGCTCGTTAATTTTGTAGCGACCTACTTTGGAAAAATCGTATCGATCAAAATTGAAAAACATCGCATGAATCAATTGCTTTGCGTTTGATGCGGTTGCGAGATCCCCCGGACGAATGCGCTTGTATACTTCTTTTAATCCTTCGTCTTCATTCTTTGCAGTGTCGCGCTTTAATGTTTCGTCGAGCATGGATTGTTCTTTCTCGGAAAGATCACCAAACAAGCTTCGAATTTCTCCTTCGGTTCCATAGCCAAAGGCGCGCAACAGCGATGTTATCGCTACCTTGCGCTTGCGATCAATCTTTACCCAAACAGCTCCATTTGCATCGGTCTCAATTTCAAGCCATGCACCGCGATTTGGAATAATCTTCGCGCCATAGTGAGTTATGCCGCGCACCACTTCGGATGTAAAAAATACGCCCGCGCTTCTAATAAGCTGGGAAACAATGACGCGCTCAATGCCATTGATGATAAACGTGCCGCGGGGCGTCATCATTGGAAAGTCGCCTAAATAAATTTCTTGCTCCTTGATTTCTCCGCTTCTCTTATTAACAAGACGCGCGCGAACACGAATAGCAGACTCGTACGTGACATTCTTTGCACGCGCAGTGGTTTCGTCAAACTTAGGATCATCAAGGTAATAATTTTCTAAATAAAGCTCCAAATCTCGTCCAATAAAATCCTTAATTGGAGAAATTTCGTCAAAAAGCTCTCGTAATCCGTCATTCAGTAGCCAATCATATGATTGCTTTTGAGACTCAATCAAATCTGGCAGCGGAATAGCGTCATGTAGCGTCGTAAAGAATTTTCGGTCTGTTTTTGGGGAAAAACGGGCCGAACCTCCGGAAAACATGTTTTCCTGTTTTGCGTCTTGCTTCATATCGTATGTTAACTTTTTGACTTATGAGTACAAAAACAAGTTCTTTTGATCCTATGACCCTCTTACTCTGTTGAGCTGGGGGACAGAGAGCTCACAGACGGTAAAAATGAGAAATTATCTTTAATGTACCTTCGTTTACCCTATGGGTGTACCAATAATATAAAAAATTCCTTATTTTGGCTAAAATAAGGCTTTTACCGAGAACCGAGTGCGGTAATTCTCCTATGTTTTGAGAAACAGAAACAATGTTTCACAAAATCAATGAATAGTTGGTGCATGACAAAAGCTATTGTATCTATTTTGAGAGACCCTGTCAAGCTAAGGTTAGCTAAAACGTTACAGCCCCTGTGGATAACTCAAAAGAAAGACAACTTTAGCACATTGATTTTATTTTGACAAATGATTCTCTTTCCCAATTTTCCGGAGCTCTGGCTTCATCACAAAGACCAATAAAGACACGGCCGTAAACACAGCATATACAATAAAGGAAATAGTGCTGTGCTCTGCAACGCCCGCGCCCAAAAAACTAGTAGCAAGTTTGCCTGGAATCTTGCCGATAAGGATAATCCACAAAAACGTTTTAAAGGGTATGGATCGCGACAGACCAACAAGGTACACCAGCAGATCATCGGGCGGGCCCGGAAGAAGAAAAAGTAAAAAAATGATATACACGCCTTTTTCAAGAACAGCGTCGTATGCCAATAGCTTTTCTTCTTTAATAAACAAATTTACAAATCTCCTGCCAAACTTCCGCGTGAACGCAAACACGATAATCGCACCAAGCACCCAGCCCGTGTAATTGTATACAAACCCAACCCATGGGCCAAAAATATATCCCCCCGCAACATTGATCAAAAAATTATTTAACGGCGCAATAATCACCTGCGCAACCTGAAGCAAAAACAATGCCAACGGGGCTGCTCGGCCATAACTAAGCACCCACGAACGAATTGCCTCAGGAGAAGTAAAAATTTTTGAAACCGTTCCAGCGAAATAAAAAATAAGGCCCCCTAAAATCAAAACGCCAAGCGTAGCCGCTGCAATTTTCTTACTGTGTTGCTTACTATAACCAACTTTAAACCACGACATACTTTAGGTACCTAATTCTTCAACTACACTGCGATCGCTCCATGGTATGTGTTTGCCGCCTGCCACTGCCATAACCTGCTCTGAGCCTTTTCCTAAAAGCAGTATAACATCTCCGCTTGCGGCAAGCGTAAACGCGTGCCTAATAGCTTTCTTCCGATCTACCATACGCCACATTTTTTTGCCTTCTTCCCAATCGCCTTTTGAGGCACGAATGCCTTTTGCAATATCAGCCATAATTTCGCCCGGATCATCGTCGTACGGATCATCGGTGGTCAGCACAATGTAATCCGAATACAGAGCCGCAATCTTACCCATTACCGGCCGCTTTGCACTATCCCTACCGCCGCCGGTCGCGCCAAACACACTAATAACAGCATGCTTGCCGGCAAGCTTTTTGCCGGTTGAAAGAATGGCTTCAAATGATTTTGGCTCGTGCGCGTAATCAATCACCACTCTGGCGCCTGATTTTATTTTTACCACTTCAACTCTTCCTGGAATCCCGGAAATCTTTTCGAGCGCGCCCTCGCATGTCGAAAGCGAAACACCAAGGCTCCGCGCAACACCAATCGCAAGCATGGCATTCTGAACCATAAACGCGCCATGCATAGCAAGTTGAATATAGTGCCCAAGAACCGAAAACGCGGTACCGGCCGGCCCCTGTTCAATTTGATTCGCGACCAACTGATGCTCAAATTTATTTTTTGGTTCTGAGGTCAATGTTGGATCAGACCCAACGAGCCATTTTGAGTCTGCTCGAAACTTCAAAAACTGCTCTGCTTCTTTGTCTTCTGTATTTACGACAATCACTTTTTTAATTTTTTCGCCGCCAATAGTCTTGCGATGCATCGTACGCAGCTGCTTAAATATCATTTGTTTTGCAGCGCGATATTTTTCATATGATCCATGGGATTCGATATGTTCCGGAGAAAGGTTGGTAAAAGCCGCAACGTCAAACGCGATCCCCCACTGACGGTGCTGCATAATCCCCTCACTCGTCACCTCTATAACTGCGTGCGTGCACTTTTTATCAACCATTGCGCGAAGCATTTTTTGCAGCTGGAATCTGCCGAGCATGCCCTGCTTTTTGGTGTTGGGCCATTCTTTTTCACCGATTTTAAAAAACACGGTATTCATAGAGCCCACCACAAAGCCAGCCTCCTCAAGGATACGCGTGATCATGATAACAGTTGATGATTTTCCTTTAGTGCCGGTTACGCCTATCACAATCATCTTGCGGGACGGAAAACCGTAAATGATGTTCGCCAAAACAGCCAGTGTTTTGTGGTACGCGGAAAGGAATGGTTTTGGAATAATGGATTTGATGGCGCGTTTAATCATGCTTGTATACTACCAAAGTAGCGCGAATGACGCTATTGCCGCACAATTTAAAAAAACGCCAGAGGTGCGGGAAATAGGGTGGATGAATCAGGTGATCGTACCACCTACCACCTTTTTGAGATTTTTGTCGAAGGTTGCAAATTCGGTTGCGCCGTTCGCGCGGGCGTACATTGTGTTGTAGGCGTCTTCAAACTCTATGGACTCGGCGCTAAAAAGCGCGAGCGCGCCCCTGAGAAGGCCGCGGTCCTCCAGTTGGATAAACTCCATATTGAGGACATCCCCAAGTACGCCAATGAGCTGGCGCTTTTCCGTGCGGTAAAAACTCGCAAGCACCCAGTAGATTTCAAACATCACAATGGTTGAGGTAAAAAGCGCACGGCTGCCGGACGCGCCTTCGCGGAACAGCTCGCGGGCGACGTGATGCTCCGCGTCCACATCCTCGAGCAAAAACCGTAAAAAATAATTGGTGTCGACAAATGTCATGTGCGCCGTTTGAAGTGCTCTCGCTTAGCGAGGCGCATGAGATCATCCGTGTCTTTTGCACCCTTGAATCGGACGGGCACCTGCACGGATCCAGCCAGCTTGTCCACGAGATTGGCCATTGGCTCCAGGCGCAGTCCTCCGTCTTGGGAGGTGACGAGCATCTTATCACCCTCGCGGAGCCCGAGCTCTCGGAACGCGGACACCGGAATGGTGAACTGCCGCTTACTGGTGATGGTGGCTATGGTATTCATATGCCCAAATAATAGCATACAAGGAAATTTTGTCAATGCAAGGAATATATTAAAAAACAAGGCTCTCTTGCACGATAAAAAACACCCCCGTATTCTCGTTGTTGCAAGGCAAAAATAAAAAAGGCCGGAGAATTCTATTGGTATCGCTTAAAATATGCCGGGAATGAGGCAAGGGTGAATTGGAAGGCGGTGTGCAAGGGATCGGGCAATGCGTCCAAACGGAACCACCCTATTTCGTCCATTTTGTGCGGCTCATTGATGCGCGCTTCTTTTGGATTGACCTTTACAAAAACTGGTGCCCTCGATAGGAATCGAACCTATATTGCAAGATCCGGAATCTTGCGTCCTATCCGTTGAACGACGAGGGCTCGTTGCTAGCACGACTTCGGGTTTCGCGCTTCCCGAGAATACTCGGAAATCGCTCCACCCTCCGCGTGCCGCTTCCTCTCAAATTTTCCGTTAACTCATGAGTACATGAGCCCAACGGAAAATTTGCAAAAGAGAAATTAGGAATTGTTTTGGAGAAAGTCGCCGACTTTTTTGATGTCATCGGGATTGCCGAAATCCATCCAATAGTCCTGCATTTTACGGGCGCGGACATTGCCTTGTTTTGCAAGGGATGCAATGGCGTCCGTAAGCTCGTACTCGCCGCGCTCGGATTTGCCCACCAGGGCCGCCTCATCAAAAATTTTCGGCGTAAACTTGTAGCACCCAATGGACGCCCAGTTTGATATAAATTCCTTGGGCTTTTCCACAAAGTCTTTAACCACATCCCCCTCGGTGATGGGCACGCCGTACTTTTCCGGATTCGGAACCTCCAGCAGAGAAAGCCATTGGCAGTCATCATCCATCTCACGGATTGCCGCGAGGTCGCGCGGGCTGTACAAATTGTCGCCGTAGATGCACACAAAGTTCTCATCACCAACCACCTCTTGCGCCGCGAGAATCGGAATGGCAGTGCCATACTTTTCCGTGCCCATCACTTTAAATTGGTCAATGAGCGTCAGTGGAAATTCTTTGCCCGCGCCCTTCGCGAACTCGGCCATTTTTTCCGCATGGTTGCCGACTATCAAAATCATCTCCGAAAAACCCGCGTGCTCCAAATTCTTGAGCACATAATAAAGAAAGGGCTTGTCCAGCACATCAATAAGATGCTTGGGCCGATCCTTTGCCAGATCCAGCATGCGCGTGCCTTTGCCGGCCGCGGGAATAACGATTTTTTTGATCATATTAACGTAGTTTTCTTACGAGCGTATACATTCTATACAACCACGGCTTAAAGGTTACGTCAAACGAATAGGGATAGCACACAAGCTCGCCTGCAAAGCCTGATTTAAAGCGGGTGATGCCCTCCCAGGATTGCTTGTATGCCCAGTGGTCTTTTTCGTTTGGATTGACGCCCCAGAAATCATAGTGTTTGATGTGCTGCGCGGCCGCGGTTTGGATAGTGTGCCACTGCAAAAGGTACGGAGCCATTGTGTCGCGGTGTTGGTTGGACGAAGTACCGTGCGTGTACGTTGCCGTATCCCCAAAAGTGATGATGATGTTGCTTGCGATGACTTTGTTTTGATACGTCGCCTGGTAGATTTTTATTACATCTTTCGGGAGTGATGCAATCATTTTTTGATAGTACGCATCCTGATGCGACGCAAACTTATCGCGTGTTTTTGTTTCGTGATTCAGTTTGATAAAATCTTCTATTGAGCCTTCGCTGATGGTGACACCCCGCTTTTCCGCGAGCCGGATATTGTATCTGGTTTTGGAATGCAGATGCGCCAGGAGCTCATCTTCGGATTTGGTAATGTCCAACACAGCCGTGCACTGGGGCTGTGTTGCGTGCACAAACTTGAGCGGCCGGCTATCGCGTTCTTGCTTTTCCTTTTCCGTGGGCGGCGGGATTCGCTTGACGGGATCCAAGCGGTAGAACAGCGCGCCATCGTTGAGCGTGTCTTCCAGCGCCCAAAGCAATTCGTGGATATTTTTTTGTTCTTTGGTAATAATCGGACCATGTGGAATGTACCAATAATAGTGTGCTGCTGGTAATGGCATCTTGACTGCTTGAACTAAAACCTCGTGGTTCCACGAAAGCCGCTTCACTTGGCATCCCCATGATTTCTGGAACGCGCCCCATTCCCAGGATTGCAAAAATCGCGCATTTTTTTGAGAACCCACTACATCATTCCATGTTCCTTTGTCACTAACTTCTTTCCACATATTATTTGCCTAGTAGTTTTAATGCGCTTCGGACTTTGGCGCCCACGTCATCACCCTCAATGCCTTTAAGCGCCTCGCGCGCATGCTCGCGCGAGTACCCCAACGCTTCCAAAGCCTGCAATGCTTCGCCATCCAAAATAATGGATTCTTTTGTTGCGGCATCTTTAACATCAATCAAATCACGCGCCTTGGTCTTAAGCTCAAGCATAATGCGCTCGCTGACTTTTTTGCTTACTCCGCAATTTATTAAAACCTCTATTGATTCGGATTGTAATGCTGCGGAAAGATCTTGCGGTCGCGCAAGCGACATAATAGAAAGCGCGGACTTAGGCCCAATTCCTTTTACGTTCAAAAGCATAATAAACCACTGCAACACAGATTCGTCCTGGCTTCCGTACAAATCCAAGGCATCCTCTTTAACCGACAAGTACGTGTGAACCTCTACATTACTGCCTTTAGTAAGCTCCGCAAGCTCATTTTGTGGCATGCTTACTAAATACCCAACCCCACCGACATCAATAATGGCGGCAGATTTTGTTTTCGAGAGTAAAAAACCTTTAAGATAAGCTATCATAAGAAGTGCCTTAAGTATATGTATTTTTCGCTATTTTTACAAAAAAAGACGGGTACCCAGCTAAAAGCCAGATACCCGCATACACAGAGTTGCTGTGGCTACGCCGGCCTGCTGCCAGAGGAGCGCACAATGCACCAAGACGGCGCACTGAAATTCGGGGCCGGACTGTACGTCACACGATCGCCGTCGCGCATTACTTCCCACGCCTGGCTGAGCGTTGCTGTCCGCTCAAGCGAATCACTCACGTCGCTCACGCCAGTGGACTGCGGCTGCTCCGACATGTTCCACTCCCCCTGCGAAAAAGGTCGAAAAAAGAGCTTGACGCTCCATATCACAACCAGTAAGGTTGTAATAGCACATTATCATACTAAGCCATGAAATTCAAGATTAAGTCAAAATTTAAACCAACCGGAGATCAGCCACAAGCAATTGCGGATCTTTCGCATGGCATTGAAAAAGACTTCCGCGATCAGACACTTTTAGGTGTAACGGGTAGTGGCAAAACATTTACCATGGCCAATGTTATCCAGAACGCGCAAAAGCCGACGTTGATTATTTCGCACAACAAAACATTGGCAGCCCAGCTTGCGAGCGAATTCCAAGAATTTTTTCCAAAAAACGCGGTGCACTATTTTGTATCCTATTACGATTACTACCAGCCCGAAGCCTATGTGGCAAAATCTGACACCTATATCGAAAAGGAGACCCAAGTGAATGAAGAAATTGACCGGTTGCGCCTGGCATCCACCACCGCGCTTTTGACGCGCAAGGATGTGATTATTGTGGCATCTGTTTCCTGCATCTACGGCTTAGGCAAGCCAGATTCATACCAAAATATGCGTGCTGAATTTAAGGTTGGCGAATTAATCAATCGCAATGACGCGCTCCGTATCTTAACCAGCTTACAGTACAGCCGCAGCGAGTACGATTTAAAGCGCGGCACGTTCCGCGTAAAAGGTGATGTGCTGGAAGTGCAGCCCGGGTACGAAGAATTCGCCTATCGCATTGATTTTTTTGGAGATGAAATTGATGCTATCAAAGCGTTTGATCCTTTGACTGGCGATACGGTGTTTGATGAGCAAGCCAAAGCAGGTGAAGTACATATCTACCCTGCCAAGCATTACGTGATTGAACGCGAGGAGCTCAAAGCCGCGGAACAAAATATCCGCAACGAACTTCGTGATCAAATCCAGCTGTTTAAAAAACAAGGCAAGCTCATAGAGGCTCAACGTATCGAAGAGCGCACTATGTTTGATTTAGAAATGATGGACCAAGTTGGCTACTGCAATGGTATAGAAAACTACTCGCGCCACATGGACTTCCGCAAACCAGGCGAACCACCAGCAACGCTGTTGGATTATTTTCCAAAAGACTTTTTATTATTTATTGATGAGTCGCATATCACCGTTCCTCAGATCGGCGGCATGTACAATGGCGACCGCGCCCGCAAGCAGACATTAGTTAATTATGGATTCAGGCTTCCCTCCGCTTTGGATAACCGGCCGCTGCAGTTTAATGAATTTGATGCGCACATCAACCAAGCCATCTATGTTTCCGCAACTCCGCGCGAGTACGAGCTTAATCTTTCCGCGAAAAAAGTTGCCATGGACGCAAAAGGTCACATTAATTATTCCGATGAAAACCGCATCGCAGAACAGCTCATTCGGCCGACCGGCTTGCTGGATCCACAGGTGGAAATAAAGCCAACTAAAAATCAAATTGATGATCTACTGGAGCAGATCCAAGCGCGCACCAAAAAGCGCCAGCGCGTGCTCGTGACTACGTTAACAAAGCGCTTAGCAGAAGAACTTGCTGAGTATTTGGCGGAAATGGGCATTAAAGTCCACTACTTACACAGTGAAGTTGACACGTTGGAGCGATTGGATATTTTGCGCGACCTGCGCTTAGGCATATACGACGTGATAGTGGGCATCAACCTCCTACGTGAAGGATTGGATTTACCAGAAGTCTCTTTGGTGGTTATTTTGGATGCGGACAAGGAAGGATTTTTGCGCAGCGATACTGCGTTGATTCAAACCATGGGGCGCGCAGCGCGCCACTCGGACGGGCAGGTAATAATGTATGCGGACACTATGACCGGAAGCATGAAGCGAGCTATTTCCGAAGTCTCGCGCCGTCGCTCCATTCAGGAATTGTATAACAGGAAGCATGGCATAACGCCGACCACTATTAAAAAAGCAGTAAAGGATGCATACCTCAAGGGCCAGCATAAAAAAGCAAAACAAGGAGAGCTTGGTATTGATCTTAAAAAAGTTTCCGACGAAGAAGTTCCGGTTTTGATAAAAGAACTGGAAAATAAAATGGAGCTTGCCGCGCGCAACTTGGATTTTGAAAAGGCAGCCGAGATTCGTGACCAGATTGGAGAAGTTCGGAAGAGGACTAAGGCAAAATAATCTATGGATTCTGGATTTCTTCTGATTAACAAACCATCTGGCCCTACTTCGCACGATGCTATATATACATTGCGAAAAATTTTAGGCATCAAAAAAATTGGACATGCAGGCACACTGGATCCTTTTGCAGAAGGTCTTCTTTTGATAGGTATTGGCGATGCTACTAAATTACTTCGACATTATGTTGGTTTAGATAAAATGTATGAAGCAACGCTAAAGCTCGGCGCAACATCAGACACACAAGATCGGACCGGAAAGATACAAGAAACAAAATACAAACAAGACACAACAACCAAATCAAAAATCGAAAACGTTTTAAAATCATTCATCGGCAAACAAAAACAAACTCCCCCCATGCATTCCGCCAAAAAAATAGATGGCGTTCGATTATACAAACTCGCAAGACAAGGAAAAGAAGTAGAACGAAAAGCCGTTGAAATTGAAATCTATAGCATCAATCTTATTTCTTTTGATAAGGACATTTTAAAAATACAATGCCGCGTCTCGTCCGGCACATTCATCCGAACACTGGCAGAGGACATCGGCAAAAAACTCGGCTGCGGCGCATACCTTGAGGAACTGACCCGGACGCACATTGGGAAGTTTGATTTGAAAGATTCAGTTGATATCTCCCAAGCATCAGTGACGGGATCCCTCGTGAGCGCTCGGGATGACATTGTGCACCACATCACTCCATTAAAAACCGTATTAGCATCCGGAACATTTGATGGAATCCATCCAGGACATATTCATTATTTTCAACAAGCACGTGCCTTAGGCCAAAGGCTTATCTGTATTGTGGGTAGGGATTCGGTAGTAGAAAAAATTAAGGGCAAGAAACCGAAACTTTCGGAAAAAGAGCGCATCAAACTAGTAAAACTTTGCGAAGAAATCGACCGAGTGTTCCTTGGTATTCATGGATCTGATGCAGAAGTGTATGACTTTGTGGCATCATTAAAACCGGACATTATTGCCCTAGGATACGACCAAAAAGCCTATACAAATGGCTTAAAAGAGGAAATGAAGGCACGGGGACTTTCAATTGAGGTAAAAAGGCTTGTTTCTTTTAACCCCAAGCGGTTCAAAAGCTCTATTATTGACGTAGGACGAGGGAAGTGAGGTGCTTGTATCTGCACTTCCGAGCCGAGGAAATAATGTGTATTCATATTATTGACAAAACATCCAAAAAAAGCTAACCTGTAATGGTTCTAATAACCAGATAATTTCTATGTCAGAAGAGAAAAAACAGGAAAATACCCCAGAAGCAAAGGCGGAAAAACCTAAGGAAACTAAGGTTGAATTAGTGGCCGAAACAGCTGCAGAAGAAGTAAAAGCCACAGAAGCGGAAAAAACTGCAATTGAAGAAATTACAGAAGAAGCCAAAAAGCCAAAAGCTAAAAAAGGGAAATCAGATTACGAGGATATTAATCCGGACGATATCAGGTCTGGCATGCTTATTCGCGTCCATCAAAAAATCGTTGACGTTAACCCTAAGGGCGAAGAACGAGAGCGTACTCAAATATTCCAAGGCATGGTAATCGCGCGAAATCATGGAAAAGAAGTTGGCGCGACCATCACCGTACGTAAAGCTTCTGGTGGAATCGCAGTGGAAAAAATCTTTCCGCTCAAAATGCCTTCCTTAACTAAATTTGAACTGGTCCGGACATACCGTGTAACCCAGAGCAAACCATATTACTTGCGGACTACAAAAAAGCGATTACAGGAAATCAAACCCTAGTATACTATAAGCCCGCCTCCATGGCGGGCTTTGAATAATTGATTATTGTGGTTAGTTTGATAGAATAGGTAGTGTCCTTACAAATTGATAAAAAAAGGCTTTTACAAAATTTCTGTTGGGCTGAGCGTAGCGAAGTTAACGGAAATTTTGAAAGGAGTAAGCAGATGAAGGTCAAAGTGGGGTGCGCAAGCAGCACACGTAGACCGCACTCTGCTTACGACGCATGGGTGCTTAGCTCAGTTGGTTAGAGCGTCTCGTTTACACCGAGAAGGCCTGGGGTTCGAATCCCTAAGCACCCACCAGCCCGGGTGGCGAAATTGGTAGACGCACTACCTTGAGGTGGTAGCGGCCGCAAGGCCTTGCGAGTTCAAATCTCGCCTCGGGCACCACGAGTCATGCAATGCTTTAGCCTTCGCATCCGAGTAAACTCGGATGCTGCGGCCGACGCATTGCCGCCTCTCTAAAATTTTTTCTTAATTCGATCCGCGAACCCAAGAAAAAATTTTCAAGATAGTATAAAATAAAAATATGAGAATTATTTTTGGAATTATCTTGGTACTGGTTGGATTCCTGTTGGTTTGGAAAACAGAGGCTGTGGTTCGGTTTACTGGGTATAGCAACTGGGCAGAATCAAAGCTTGGCACCATGGGCGGCACACGGTTGATGTGTAAACTGATCGGCTTAGCATGTATCTTTGCCGGCATGCTTGCCATCACCAATCTTCACCAAGGATTCCTAGAAGGTACAGTTGGTAGATTGTTGAGTCCGGGAATCTAAAATGTATCCTACAATTTTTTTCTTGGGCTCCACGAACGTGGAGTTAAGAAAAAAATTGAAAGGAAGAGGCGGACAAAGGGTGAAGCGAGCTGTATTCCGGCACGCGCAACCCGGTATGTAATATTTAAAAAATTTCTACAAATTGTCCGTTGGGCCGAGCGCAAGCTCGGTTAATGGACAATTTGAAAGGAGTAGGCGAGTGTAAGCCGAAGCAAACCAGTTTTACTGGTTTGCGCAGGCTGAAGCTCGACTACGACGCGCGGGCCTGTAGCTCAGCTGGTAGAGCAACGCCTTTGCAAGGCGAAGGTCAGGAGTTCGAGTCTCCTCAGGTCCACCAAAAAACATCCGTTTATTTAACGGATGTTTTTTGGTGAGAAGTATTAAAAAAAATCAGCACTCATTTTGAACGAAATCCCAACCAATCACCCCATTTCGTGCAGAACATCATTACTTAAAACTAGACAGGCCCAAGCCAACCGGCTGGGCATATTGTTGCGCTTTTTGCATGTCTCCATTCTCGTAATAGTATTTGGCCAAAAAATAATACGCGTCAACGTAACGCGGATTGACCGCGAGTACAGCAAGCCATAGCTGTGCTGCTTCATCTTTCCTGTCGGTTTGGGAGTACAGAAGCCCTAAATTGAACAGCGCATTGTCGTAGTAGGGATTGATGGTTAATTCATCTTTGTACTCGGCCTCGGCTTTCTGGTACTCACCCCGGTGAGCGTAAATGAGACCAAGATTGTTATGTGCCATCTTTTCTGTAGGATTCAACGCCAAGGCTTTTTGGTATTCCGGTTCTGCTTGGTCCGGCATACCGTCTAGATAATACATAGCTCCCAAATTCCTGTGTGCGAGCGGAGAATGGGGCGATCCAACAGCCGCGCTCCGCCAGAACGTCAGGTGGTCGCTAAAATCCCTGCTGTGCACGACAGTGATGGTAGCAAATAGAATAATAACGGCAGCTGCGGGCAAGAGCGTGGCCTTTTTATTGAAAGAAAAATTTTTTAACGGTGTCACTTCTAAAAGCACAATCAGTAGGCCGATCACTGGAACGTACATCCGGTGCTCCACAAAATCAGCCACGATTCCCAAATCAGCACGGATAAACGAAGGTAGCAAAAACAGTACTAGCCAGGCTGATCCGAATAGTAAAAATCCTAAACGTTTATGGCGCGAGTGCAAGAAGCCGAATACCAGAAACACCAGGGCAATTATGCCATACAAAAATGTCGTATCCTGAATGATGGGCAATACTGAAAGGTTGAACGGAAACAACGCCTTGCCTAACAGCTGAAGAAAAGCCGGGAGGTTTGCAAGCAGAGACCAAACTAGCTCGCCTGCGCCTAACGACACAATGTTCCCAAGGGCTAGGTGCCGCGCCAACAGCCAACCAACACCTATCGCAAACCAACTGATAACCAAAAACTGCTGGCGGTACGTAAAAAAACTTTCCTTCCGTATGAACCAGATATACACTAAGGCCACAACCGGCAATAGTGCGGCTGTTTCTTTAATTAAGAGCGCGGCCGCAAAAAACAAAAGGTGAATACTATAGTGGATTGCTTTGTTGCTCTCTAAAAATTTAAACAAAAAAATGAATGCTGCCAGAATGAACACAGCCAACAATGAATCATTGCGCCCAGGCACCCAAGCCACGGCTTGTGTGAGCATCGGGTGCACCGCGAAAAAAAGCGCGGCCAAAAACGACGGCTCGCGGCGGTATCCTAATGTGATAAAAAAGAGCAATAGAAGCATTGCAACAATACCATGAAACAGGATATTTGAAGCGTGATATATTGCAGGCAACATGCCACCCATCTGCGCATCAAGCATAAACGAAACCGTGAGCAATGGACGGTAGTAGGCATCTCCAGCCGAGAAAAAAACATCCTCTTTAAACGCCTGGCCGATATTGGAAATATCGCTTAAAAAAGAATAATTATTGATAATCAGATCCTGGTCATCAAGATACGTAAAATTAAAAAATAGCGTCTGGCTGTACAGGGCAAAAATAACGGCGAAAAGCCAAAGGTATGGCCGCCATCCGGAAAGAAAAAAATGTGTAACCCTTGTTTCCATATACTGTAGTTATTTTCCGACACCGCGAAACATGCGCCGGAAAAAATAGTTACATGCGACCAGAACTGTACCCAAGCCATAGGTAACGCTGCGCATAAAATTAATACTGGATGCTTCCGGAAAATAACGCACCGGCACAGCAATTTCACCAATCCTAAAACCTTTCGCAACCGCCTGGAAAAGAATCTGCGTATCAAACACGAAGTCATCCGAATTACTCATAAAATCAATGCCAGATAACACCTCCCGGCGATAGGCCCGCATGCCTGTATGCCATTCGGATAGATTCTGTCCGCTCAACAAATTCTCCAAAAGGGTGAGCGCGCGATTACCCAGGTACTTATATAATGGCATGCCGCCGGCCAGCGCCTCCTTGTGGCTTCGGATACGCGATCCGAGCATCAGATCGAACATGCCATCCTGGATAACGCGTACAAAATGTCCGATCAGCTTTGGATCATACTGGTAATCCGGATGCAACATGACCACAATATCAGCTCCATGTTCAAGCGCCAGTGTATAGCACGTTTTCTGATTAGCGCCATACCCCCGATTCTGCTCGTGGCGGTGCACAAACAAACCAAGCTCTTGTGCGATGGCAACAGTTTGATCGTTGCTGCCGTCATCAACTAAAAGCACCTCGTCAATCCCCTCTTTGGCAATTTCCGCAACCACGCGCCGCAACGTCTTCTCGGCGTTGTACGCCGGAAGCACCACGATAACTTTGCAATTTCCGTTACTCATGTAGTGTGTATTCTAAGGTAGGTGACTCACCTACGTAATCATAGATGATTATAAAACTTACGCAAGCAAAAAAAAGTTGTCCACAGCTTTACAAAAAAGAAGTATTGTTTTATTTTATTGCGTGCTATAATAAAAATAATAAAAATTGTGTGACTTAGTCGTGTCGCACAACAAACAAATATAAAACGTAACATAAAAATATGCCAGCACGAAAACGTAAGACCGCTAAGCGGAAAACAGTTGCTAAGCGCAAGCCAGCAAAACGACGCAAGGTTGCTAAGCGCAAGCCAGCGAAACGAAAAGCAGCTAAGCGCAAGCCAGCGAAACGAAAAGCAGCGAAACGCAAGAAGCGCTAAAACAAAAATAAAAAACCCGCCAACGAAAATAGTAGGCGGGTTTTTTATTTGCATGCGTCATCCTGAATTTATTTCAAGATCAGATTCTAAAACAAAGCTTGCCCTGAATTTAATTTATGGGTTCAAAACAGCCTCAAAATAGGCTTTTTTGCTTGTTTTTTGCAGATATTTGCTCGTCGGGCACAAACACAGAAACCACCCCATATTCTCCATCATACCCAGGTTCAATATGCACTTCTCCTTCACGCACACGCCGAACGCCTTCTGCAATTTCGGAAATGCCGAATGCCTCAATGTCTTTAAGTGGTGTTTTCAAAAGCAACGTAAACTCGTCCGCAATTGAATTGATCATTGCATCATACGTTTCCTGCACGCGCTTGGTTCCTTTTTTCTGTGCGAATGCATCCGCAATAATTTCCTGCAACGGCACAATATATTTGAATTCACCAAGTTTTTTTGGTTTGTCACGATCTGCGAGTTCAGAAACGCGGTAATCAACACCAATGGTTAATTGTTTTTTACACTTTGGACATATGCCTTTTAGTTTTTTTGTTTCCTTTGGTTCGCATGAAAATTTACAATCTCTGTGTCCGTCAAAATGATATTTTCCTTCCTGCGGATAAAATTCAATCGTATAAGCAAGCTTATTTTTAGTTGACGCACCTTTACGCAGTGCGGTCTCAATATTTTTTACTGATGGTTTTTCTAATTCTAGAACTGTTGCCTCGCGCCCTAAATTTGGAAGCGAGTGTGCATCGGAATTTGAAACCAGTGTAATGTTATCTAACTGTGAAAGTCTGCGATTCATGTTTGGATCGCTGGAGAGACCGGTTTCAATGGCATAAATCTTGGGTGTTAAATCACCAAAACATTCTTCTATAGAATCAAAACCAGACTTGGAGCCGAAAATGGCAAACCACGGCGTCCACGCATGCGCGGGAATTATGATAAAATCTTTTGACACATCCCAGATGAGCTTTGCCATGTCCGCGACATCCATACCAAGGATAGGCCTGCCATCGGATTTGATGTTGCCAATTTTATCTAATTGCTTATTCAACTCCTTAACCTCATCCAATCCAGGTGCCACGATGACAGTATGAATTCTGCGCACTTTGTCGTGCCGCTTGTAGATGTTGGAAATCTCTGCGGTGATAATAAACTTTGGATCGCGGTCATTTTTAACCGGCACTGCACCAACCATATCGCGACGCTTAAATGAATACAACCCACCACCGACAGGCTCCAATTCTTTTTCCATTTCTTTCACATACGCAGGAAACGTAAAATCGCCGGTACCGATAATATCAATGCCCTTAAGACGGGCGCCGCGGTACAACCCCTCAATATTCAAATCACGGCTCGTTGCGCGCGAGTACCGGGAATGGAGATGCATATCTGTGATGTATTCCATGGAACCTAAGTGTACCAACATTCTTTAAATTAAAAAAGTCCTTAATGCCAAAACATTAAGGACTTTACCCCCAACCGAATCAGATTCAGATGCCCAAGTCTCTCTTAAGCTCTGCAAGAAATATATACAGAAAGGCTTCCCGTTCTTCTGCCATCCTTCGCGCTGTATATGTGTGAACCCTTTCTTTTACTTTGAGTAGCCGCGTAAAAAACAAATCCAAGGCCCACTCCATAGAATCAGGAGCTCTCTTGCCGCAAAACGGATCCGACGGATGGTAGAACGTCATTCCCATTTGGCCTGCAGACGCAAATGTTCTCATTACAGCATGTACACCTGTGGCCTCTAAACGGTCCGCATCTTGGAGTATTCTGCCCTCCAAGAAATCAGGAGGCGCCTTCCCCCAGGAACACTGCACAATTGCGCTGCGAACCATTTCTGTTTTCTCAGCCGGATATCCCGCTTCTTCCAGAATTACCCACACTCTGTTGGCACTCTCTTGAGGCGCCCTGGGGCTGTCTGGATGATTCTTGGGATAAATAACAACATCATGAAACAACGCAGCTGGGGTTAGTACATCAATATCGCCACCCTCTTCTGCTTGTATTGCTTCGGCATTCCCGAGTACACGCAATGCATGGAAAAAATCATGCGCAACGTCTGTCGTGGAGCACATAGCACAAGCAATTTGTACCAACTCCGCCTTATCCATTTCTTATAACCCTCGGTTGAAGTGAAAGGAGCATAATTTTTATTTGGGAGAATATTATAATAGTAGACATATCATTCTTTGTAAATAAAAAGACAGCATAATCTTGGCCCGGTCCTCCTGCCTTCGAGTTATGGAAATAAAAAGACAGCATAATCTTGGCGGCGACCTACTCTCCCAACACCCCAAGGGTGTAGTACCATCGGCGCTGGCGGGCTTAACTGCTGTGTTCGGAATGGGAACAGGTGTACCCCCGCCGCACAGACCACCAAGACTATGCTGTCTTTTGTAACAATTTTGGAAACGAGAATCAAAAACGCTTCACCACTTAAGTGGTTGCGCACTCGGGCTATTAGTACTTCTCGGCTGAACGTGTTGCCACGCTTACACCTAAAGCCTATCAAGGTCGTCATCTTCGACCGCCCTAAATAACGAATGTTAATCTTGGGAAGTGCTTCGCGCTTATATGCTTTCAGCGCTTATCACTGCCGCACGCCGCTACCCGGCACTGCATCTGGTGACACAGCCGGTATACGGGAGGTGCGTCCCCCTCGGTCCTCTCGTACTAGAGGGAGGCTCCCGCAACATTCAACGCCCATGGTAGATAGGAGACCAAACTGTCTTACGACGTTTTGAACCCAGCTCACGTACCGCTTTAACCGGCGAACAGCCGGACCCTTGGGACCTTCTTCAGCCCCAGGATGCGATGAGCCGACATCGAGGTGCCAAACCTCCTCGTCGATGTGAGCTCTTGGAGGAGATCAGCCTGTTATCCCCGGAGTAACTTTTATCCGTTGAGCTTCCGCCGTCCTATATCGGATTTGTAATAAATTACAAACTTTTACGGTCGGATCACTAACTTCTGCTTTCGCAACTGCTCGGGTGGTCGCCCTTGCAGTAAAGCCGGCTTATGGGTTTGCCCTATCGCGCTGATTTCCGTCCAGCGCTAGCCGACCTTTGTAAACGCCTCCGTTATCTTTTAGGAGGCCACCGCCCCAGTCAAACTACCCACCAGATACTGTCCACTGACCGGCTAACGGTCGAGTGTTAGATATACCGAACTTTGAGGGTGGTATTTCACTGGCGACTCCACCAGCGCTAGCGCGCTAGCTTCAGAGTCTCCCACCTATTCTAAACACAAAAATCAATATACCAATATCAAGCTATAGTAAAGCTTCACGGGGTCTTTTCGTCTAACCATGGGTTAAGAGCATCTTCACTCTTCTCGCAATTTCGCCAAGTCCCTCGTTGAGACAGTTTTCAAGTCGTTATGCCATTCGTGCAGGTCGGAACTTACCCGACAAGGAATTTCGCTACCTTAGAACAGTTATAGTTACTGCTGGCGTTCATCCGCGCTTCGGTTCAGGGCGTGAACCCCTCCCCTTAACGTTCGGACACTGGCCAGGCATCAGTCCCTATACATCAGCTTGCGCTTTAGCAGGGACCTGTGTTTTTGGTAAACAGTCGCTTGAAATCTTTAGCTGCGGCCCACATTGCTGCGGGCAGACCTTATCCCGAAGTTACGGTCGCTGTTTTGCCGAGTTCCTAAACGAGGGTTGTCTTGTACGCCTTGGTCTTCTCGACCTATTCACCTGTGTTGGTTTGCGGTACGAATGGTACGCACTATACCCAAATACCTTTTCTCGGCAGCTCGCACACTCGAATTGGATCCACCCGAAGGCTTCTCCTCTTCGCGCCCTGACTCTCTGCTCGAAAGCAGAGCGCCGTGGCGCAAACGTTTCAATCCAATAAAACGTTCAAGCAGTTAAAACTGCGTCAGTATTTAGAACATGCGCACCAGGGACGGAATATTAACCGTCTGGTCCGTCGCCTACGCCCTTCGGCCTCGGCTTAGGATCGCCTCACCCTGGGTCGAATATCGTTGCCCAGGAACCCTTGAATTTTCGGCGGACAGGGTTTTCACCTGTCTTTTTGCTACTCATGCCAACATTCTCACTTCCAGCCGCTCCACGCCACCTCACGGTGTACGCTTCAGCGCAACTGGAACGCTCCTCTACCACGCCTGCCGATAAATCGGCAAGCATTCGTGTCTTCGGTGCATAGTTTGAGCCCCGTTAAATTTTCGGCACAAAAGGACTGGACTAGTGAGCTATTACGCTTTCTTTAAAGGATGGCTGCTTCTAAGCCAACCTCCTAGTTGTATGAGTCCTAATACCACCTTTTCCACTTAACTATATCTTGGGGACCTTAGACGACGATCTGGGCTGTATCCCTTTTGACCAATGGAGCTTCGCCCCCATGGTCTGACTACGTTACTTTAAAACCGCAGTATTCGGAGTTTGGTTAGGATAAGTAGGCTTACGCCACCTCATCCCATTCAGTGCTCTACCCCTGCGGGTATATAACGTGCTAGTCCTAAAACTATTTCGAGGAGAACCAGCTATTGCCGAGTTCGATTAGCATTTCACCCCTAACCACGAGTCATCCCCTAGCGTTATACGACTAGTGGGTTCGGGCCTCCGCTGCCTGTTACAGCAACTTCACCCTGCTCGAGGTTAGCTCACCCGGCTTCGGGTCTTGTACGTACTACCAATTGGTCGCCCGTTAAGACTTGGTTTCCCTGTGCCTCCGCTCCAAAGGAGCTTAAGCTGCAGTACGTACAAACTCGTTGGCTCATTCTTCAATAGGAACACCGTCACCCGTGCAAGCACGGGCTCCGGCTCTGTGTAAGTAAACGGTTTCAGATACTATTTCATTCCCCTCACCGGGGTGCTTTTCACCTTTCCCTCACGGTACTCGTTCACTATCGATCACAAGAAGTATTTAGCTTTGGCGCATAGTCGCGCCGGCTTCCCACGGGGTTTCTCGGGCCCCGCGGTACTTGAGAGATAATATGGAGAGTGCTAACCCCTTTCATATACGGGGCTGTCACCCGCTCTGGCCCTGCTTTCCAACAGGTTCTACTAGGGAAGTTAGACATGTGCTCTCTAAAGACATTTACGTGTCTAAAATATATTATTCTCGCAACCCCTCTAAAACATATGGCCGCAAAGCCTTCCGTGGCACTCACATCACTCGAAAGCAATGATTGTACCAGTTCAGTTTTAAAGGTTTTAGCTTCTCCGCTTTCGCTCGCCGCTACTTACGGAATAGAACACGATCCTTTACCGGACACTCATGATGCTGTCCAGTAAAAAATCGTGCTTGTATTTCTTTCTTTTCCTCTGGCTACTAAGATGTTTCAATTCACCAGGTTACCTTCAACTACCCTATGTATTCAGGTAGAGATATCTAGATCTTCTATCTAGATGGGTTTCCCCATTCGGACATTCCCGGGTCAAAGGTTGCTTGGAACCTCACCGAGACTTTTCGCATCCTGCAACGTCCTTCTTCGGCTTCTTGTGTCGAGGCATCCACCGTTTACTCTTGAGTGTGCGCAACCGCTTAAATTGTTAAGCTGTTGTTTTTCCTGTTTACGGCGCTATTGAATCGCCGCAAACAAAGATCCTGATTGTTACGCCGCAAATAGCGCGCAATCAGGTGATGCTCGTTTCCTGTAACCATCCATACTGGTTAAATATGGAGATTACTTGAATTGTTAAGTTACAATCGTGGCTTGCACAGAGCAATCTTACTAAAACTGTCCTCTACAAGTCAAATTTTGTCTAAATTTACGTTTAATGAACTAAAAAATCCGCCAATCTTAGCGGATTCTTATGTCTTTGACAACAATAAGCACTCTTACCCGCTAAGCTTTTCATTTAATGTTAGCCCTTTTCCCATATGGTTGTTGATAAAGGTGTGGATTACGAGTGAATAACTTTTTACATGACCTAATCTGTACACACAATTATAGTTCAATACGAAGATAATGTCAAATACTACAAAATCCCTTAACTTAGCTCTTTTTTGATGATTTCATACACCTCATCTGCCTTCATAAGCGAATTATGTCCGGTAACACTTGATTCTATATTTTTTGCTCCTTCTAGTACAGAACTAGATGTAGGCCAAATAGTTTGGTCGTGTTTTGCTCTAATTGATACAATTCTGTCGCTAAATCTTAAATTGGTTCTAAGTTTTTGTAAAAATTTAGAATTTGGAATCATTTCCCGCGCAGCTTTAGTATGGGCTGCTAAATATGCAGCGCGTGTGCCATTAAATGGTGAACCTGCGGTTATTATCTTTGTTATGTACTTATCTCCACCTTCTTTTTCTAGGTAATACTGCGAGATAAGGCCTCCCATACTATGCGCCACAAGAGAAAGATTCTTAGCTTGAGAGGCATTAAGTACTTTTTGCACAAACTCTCCAAGCTCTCGGGCTAAATCCTCTATGCTTCTATTGTATGTAGTCCCAGGATCAAAAACAAACACGTTAAATCCAGCTTGTTCTAGTTTTTCTTTTCGATGAATTATAAAATGATATACCGAGGCTTGGTACCCACCCACAAGCACGACCACATGCCCGGGATCGTGCGCATTAGCAAATCCAAGTTCATGAGTCTTAATCACCCCAATAATATTCATAAACAAATCTTTGATGGTGAGTTGTAATTCGTGCAAAAAGCCTTTCATATGATTTTAGTATATCATAATGTACTCTGGACATAAATGATTATTTATTGTACATTTTCTATGTCTTCTGCAGATTTTTACTTGGGCCGAGGTACTCCGAGGTTAAGTAAAAATCTGAAAGGAGTAGACGGACGAAGGATGGAGCAGGCGTCAGCAGACGCATGCGAAATCCGTAGTCCAACTACGACGTGCCGCGGTGGTGAAATTGGTATACACGATAGGTTTAGGACCTATTGTCGCAAGACGTGAGAGTTCGAGTCTCTCCCGCGGCACCAGCTGGGACGAGCAGGGCCAAGCGCCCTGCTTTTTCGCTGACGCAAGCGCAGAGTCCGAGGTTCAAACGGCCCCTGTGGCGCCGTGACCGCGGAACGCAACCCCTGCACGAAGATCAAGTGTTTGTGCAGGGAAATCCGCAGCTTTTGGTCCTGTAGCACGAGGTTCGAACCGAGGGAGCTGAGGATGGCCCGCTTGGTCTCGGGCGAGCCCTTCTGGAAGTGCTTCTCGGCATAGCAGGCGAACTCAAAGGTCCGGACAGCAGCGTCCTTCCACTGGCCGGCGTGGTCATCCACGCTGGTCTTCTTTGTGTCCAGGCGGCGCAGCTCCTCGTTGAGGGCCGCCTTCTGCTGGGCGAACTCCTCGGCCGAGAGCAACTGCCCGTCGCTGTTCTGGGGGGAGATGGCCAGCTTCAGCAGGTTGGCGAGCCGGACACCGGCGGCCTCGCTCGCGCGCAGCCCCAGGTCCTCCAGCAAGGACAAGGCGCACCTATCGCGCGCATTCCTGGCCGCGGCCCGGAGCGCGTTACTCTCCTGGTCGTTCAAGACCGGTGGCAGGGGGCGTTTCGTGGTCTTCATCGGTCACCAACTGCACGTTGCACAACTCCATGATTTCCAGCAGGTGCGTCCGCGTCCGCTCCCGCACCCCCAACACCCCCAGCTCCTGCGTGATGTGAGCATTCCGGGCCCGTAGCCACTCCATGTCCGAGACCGCCGCATCAGCTGCCAGCCGCCCGTGCAAGTCTTCTAGGTCGCGCAGGACACCCAGCTTCTCCTCGGCCAGCTCGAGTTCGCGCAACCCAGCGCGATGGCCGAAATAGGCATGGAGGAGCAACCATCGTCTTCGCAGGGCCTCGGGCCGGTCCACTTCGCCCAGCTGTGTCTGAACCCGCCCCAGCAGCTCCGGCAGGTTCGCCTCCAGCCGCAACGACTCCACCTCCGACAGCCGGACTGTCATCCGCTGTTCCTCCCCAACTGCAGTGGATGCCAGCACGACGATCAGCAGCAAGGGCCGCATGGCCGTCCTCATTCCCCTAAGCACCCAAAAACGCAAAAGCCTTCCCCCGAGGGGGGAAGGCTCTATACCTAGGTAGCACGTGTTCTCTACTCCCTGACGCTCTCAATTTCGAGGGGGCGAATCCAGATGTCCCAATCCGACATCCCAACTACGTCAATGACTTCAAACCGCACCCTGACTTTCAGCCCTTCTTCTTTGAATTTGGGGGGCATCTCATAGAACGGCTTGCCCTCAATGCTCAACTTCTGCGTGCCCACCGGAACCCCTAGGAATGTCCTCTCCGCCTCTATGCCCCAGATGTCGGTTTGCCTATTAAGCCGCGAAGCCTCTATGAACCGCACGGTCCCGCTCCGCTCTTTCACAGGCGCAGGATCAATGAGCCAATACACGCCATAGGCGCCCAAGGCTCCGAGACACGCAAGTGCTACTGCGATTCGCTTCTTCATATTTTGGCCTAATGAAAAGTGGGGGGATGACCCCCCCTGGTCACTCCCCCACTGTAGCATGCCTACCGCAAGTAGACCAGCGACGGTGTGCCCATCTCCCGCACAGAGGAGACGCGGCGGTACGAGTAGTTCTTCACCGTGGTGGACAGCTGACTCTCGGACCGAGACCTCTGCAGACTGAAGATGCGACGTCCCACATCATTGTTGTGCAAGTCCATCGCCTTGACTAGGCCCTCCGGACCACACGACTCGTGGGCCGTCGTGTAGGCTAAGGCCCACCACAGATTGATGCGCTTGGCGAGAAGGATGTTCCAGAAAGCGTGCCGGAACGCATCGGCCTTGGTGTGGTTTGCGTCCATTCCCGGCCACTGCCTCTCGGCCTCTGTCCAGGCATCCTGGCTGGCCCGATAGGTGGGCAAGACATTGCCCGAGTACCACAGCAGGAGCCACCATTCCTCTCGGCACGGGGTCTGCGCGACCTTCGCACGCGGGACCACGCCCGCCTCAACTTCCGTCTTCAGTCGCTTCAGGTCGGCGAAGAGCCGAGCACGAAGCTGATCCTCGCAGATCCCGGGATCGTCCGTGATGATCTTCTCGGTCATAGCCGCAAGGGTGGGCAAGTCCACCATGATGATCTCGTCGCCGCGCGCCTGGAGTTCCTCAAGGCTCGTTGCCTCCTCCACTTCCGGAGCCGTCGATGCGGTCGGCGAGGTGTCGGTGCAGCCTGCGGCCCCGGCGAGCGCCAGGGCGACGGCGAAAACGCGGATGCGCTTCACGGCTATCTCCTTCGCGGAGAAAGGGTTTGTTTGACAGCCGCTGTTTGGCCGTGCTATACTGGGTCGGCCTCCCAGTGGCTTGCGTGAAAATGGTCCGCTTCCGTGTCCTGCGGTCACATGCTGAACGCGATAGCGGGTGAAGGGGCGACTCCGTCGTCTCCTTCCGGCCCCCCGGGTGGTGTTGTTCCTAGAGCGGGCGCGAGGTCCCAGGTCTCCTCCAAAACCGGAAGGCCTCGCGCCCACCTCAACTGCCCCGCCGGACATCCTGTCTGGCGGGGCACTCTTATTATATGCATGAAACATGTGCACAGCAAGAGTACTAAGTGCTTGTAAGAAAGTGATCAAATACCCAAACCAATCCCCCCGCCCCTCCAAGAGAGGCGGGGGTATTTTCGTGCGGTTCCCTTGGTGGCTCGGCTTGGCTCGGCTAAGCCGCCGTCCGCGCTATTTCTCCACGCTCCCTCCGGCACGCCCGCTTCGCAGTGGCCTTGATCTTCTTGATTGTCTCTTCGGTAACCGTCCGTGGGTCGAACTCCCACTGGCTTCTCCATACTTCCCAATCCAATTGCGCCTCTGGCTCGCGCGTCTTCGCCAGGAACCGCTCTTGCTCTCTCTTTAGCTCCGGATCGTCTTCTGTGAATACCTGGTACTTGAAGTTGTCGCTGTCGTCTTCGTACTTGACCAAGACGCAGAACCGCCCGTCTACAATGGTCCACCGCCGCTTGCGCTCGTAGCTTGGGTCCAGGAAGAGATCAAATACTCCTATTCGCTGGTAGTAGCGGCGTACTTCCTCGATCTTCCCGAATGCAATCATCAGCTTATGGTGCTGCTCCCACATCCGGTTCCTGACGTGCTCAATGTCCTCAATTCCTCCTTCATCAATGGCTCGCCAGTAGAGGTTTGGTAGGGTCGGCTCTGCCAGTATCACCTGGATCACACCTCCCTGATTCGCGAATTGCGCCAAGTTGTCTCGTTGGTTTTGTAGAAAGTGCAGAGCCGAGAATCCGCGATACTGAAACCGGACCTGTGCGACGCTTAACAGGTATTCCAGGTTCGTATACTCAATCTTGTGCCGCGCCGCTCGCGTCTTTGCCACGACACGGTCAGGCTCAACGACGGTTTCGGTGCGCCGTGCCCGCAGATAGGGTTCCGGGTCTTTGTCGCCCAGCGCCGTAGCTATTCGTTTTAGAAGCGTATCAGAAGGAAGGGCCTTCAGGCTTTCTATTCGGGAGAGATAGGCTCTTCCGAGCTTGGCCTTGCGCGCCAATTCACCCTGTGTGACACCTCTCTCAATGCGCCTAAGGCGGACCAACTCCCCTGCCCGCCGCACGAGGTTCTCATCCCCAACCGCCGTTCCTAGACTCACGCTCATTCCTCCCCGAATTGTTGTGGCAAGGGGGCGCCCCATCCTGCGCCCGTCGTGGCAAGCACATCGACGCGCATAGATAGACCCCCCCCCTTCGCGGCACTGGCGGGCCGAATCGTCCGCCCGTGCCCTGGAACCGTTACTCGATATCGCCACTGCCACCAGCCGTCCGCGGACAACACACACTTGTGTAAAAATGTGAACATGTACACTCCGTAAGTCAATCCAGGAGTGAACATGTGTACACCCCGGCAAGCCGTCATGGGGCCATCGGACTTCTCCCTAGTTGCGCCCCCCCACTGTCGCTCCAGGCCGTGTCCCGCTCAGCCCGACCCCAACCAGCCAAGGCGCGGGTGCGCCGCTGCCCTCCGGGACAGCGGACAACGGCGTCGCAGAACCGGCCCACGTAGCGCCCCGGGGGTGTCCCCTCCCGTGCTCCATCGTCATCCAGCGCTCGACCGCCTCCAACGCCGACCCCACATGGCGCTCCGCGGTCCCGGCCCTGCTTCGCCGCCACCCCCTCCAGGGGCGCACCCGCGCCCCAAGTCCCAAGGAAGGCCGGGCAGGGGCGGGACACCGCCTTCGCCCTCTCTGAACCCCGCCCACCCGTGTCGCACCTTGCCCGCGAAACCCCTCCAAACGCCGAAATTGGCCCCTGGAGCGTTCTCGCGGCCCAGAGACGGCTCCTGTTGTGCCATTGACCGGCCAGCGGCGCCAGCAGGCACGGCAAGAGATTGGAGGCGCGCCCGCTGGCCCCTGCTGGCCTCCTCCCCGCAGGAGTCCCGCCCAAAAGCCGTCCCCCGCGGCCGGTGATGATCGGGCAGCCGGGCACCAGGCACGGAAGACACAACGTGGAAGCTCACGCCCACGCCCGAGACCCTGCCAGTAGGCAGCGACTCGGCCGCGGCGCTCGCCCTTCCCTCAAAGGTCCGTGCCCGCTGCCCGTTCCTGCCCGTTTCGGCCGCTCGCCTTCTTGTCTTGTAGTCAGATTGTCCGACAGTAATGCCCGCCGGGACGCCCCGAAGAGCCCCCCTGCACGCGGCGGCGAGAACCGCTCCGCTCACCGCAAGGGGCGCTCCGCCGCGCCGAGTACGGCGCGGCTCTCGCACCCCGCGGCTTCGCTCCCGCGCCTCTTGCCGCCGCCACAACCCCGCGAGTATCCCGCGTCCCCGCTCGGGTGTCGCACTAATCCATTACGTCTCTCCGACACAATCGCTCCGACAACCCCAGCACCTGCAGCCCATCAAGCACCTCGGCACTCCCGCCGACTGTACCGCAAGCCACGGCGCTTGTGATCGGAGAGCCAGGATTGTGCGACACCCTCCGTAGCCACTCCCCCTCCTCTCCACGCCCCTGCGCGTTCGTGCTTCCGGTGCGGCCCCGATGCCTACTTTTGCCAGCAGGACTTGGCCATGGGCAAGCAGGAGTGCTTTTTCGTGGAGATTGACGAGGGCACGGAGTCCGGCCGCAAGCGCTGGCGCGACAAAAGTGGCCGCTGTCGTGGGGTCCAATCAGGCGGCTCTCTTTGTTCTTGACCTTGACCCCCGCCCCGCGCTACCTAGAGGGCGAAATAGCCGCATAGTCTCTTCGTCGGACAATCATACCCTACGGATAACCACTATCCGCAATCCCCTCCACTCCCCCATAACCCACGGCAGGGAACAACCATGCGCCGGAACCTCTGGACGCTTGTTGCGTTGGCAATCCTGCTCTCCGTCCGCACTTCATCCGCACAGATCCCTGGCACCATCAACTACCAGGGATACCTCACGGACGACGCAGAGCCGGTTGCCCAGCCTCTCAATGCGTCGCTGGACATGGAATTCTCCATCTACGATGACGCGGCGGCCGGAATCGCCCTCTGGACCGAGCCGCACCAAGCCGTGCCCGTTGCGGACGGGTTCTTCAGCGTGCAACTCGGGAGCGCCATAGAGATCCCCAGCGAGGTTTTCGCCGCCCCGGACCGGTGGCTCGGCGTGGTAGTAGGCGGAGAGGAGGTCCTCCCGAGGCGGCGGTTTGCCAGCGTGCCGTACGCCTTCCGGGCCGCGGTTCCGGGCCTGGCAGGCCCGGCTGGTGCCGCGGGCCCTCAAGGAGAAGCCGGCCCAGCGGGTCCTACCGGGCCTCAAGGCCCAACTGGACCTCAAGGTCCCCAGGGTCCCGCAGGGTCTGGAATCAGCCCGGGAAGCACCATATCCGGTAGCACCTCGCACATACTCGCCGTTCAGCAGAACGGCACAGGGAATGCTCTCTACGCGTACACCAACACAAGCGACGGATCCCTTGCCGCTCTCTCTGGCGAGGCCAAGGCTGATGGAGGCACAGGTGTCTACGGCTTAACCAATTCCCCTGGGAAGATAGGCGGAAGCAGTGTCGCCGTATACGGCCGCGCCGGGTACACCGGTCCCGCCGTTGGCGGTGCTGCCATTGGGGTGCTTGGCAGGGTCGCCTCCTACACGACTTCGGGCTCCGGCGTGGACATCCCAACAGGGGTCTTTGGTTGGGCGACTGCAGGATCGGGAATCTCGGTGGGGGTCTTGGGCCAGGCACACTCGTCAGACCCATCCGCGGCTGGTGTCTACGGCGTCAACAAAGCCACTTCGGGTACCACTCGTGGCGTCTGGGGGCAGGTTCTTTCCCCCAACGGCTATCCAGTGTTTGGCAGGAACGAGTCAAGTGCTGCGGGCGCGGTAGGCGGCCACTTCGAAGTCAAAGACCGCGTATGGACGAAGATCGCGGTCTGGAGCGGTAGCCAAGCGTACTCTGTCACCTCCAGCGCTCCCAAGGCGGCTGTTGTCTCAACGTCCAGTGGAGACCGCGTCCTTGTGGCTTCAGAATCTCCGGAGGCGTGGTTTGAGGACTTCGGCGAAGACCAACTAACCGCCGGTCAAGCTCATGTGGCGCTGGAAGCTCTCTTCCTAGAGACCGTCACTATCAACTCCGAGCACCCCATGAAGGTGTTCGTCCAGTTGAACGATGACTGCAACGGAGTCTACGTTGAACGCCAAGAGACCAGCTTTGATGTTGTGGAGCTGGGGGGTGGGCAGAGCAATGCGCGCTTCACGTACAGAGTCATCGCCAAGAGGAAAGGCTACGAGGAGCACCGCCTTGAGCTTTTTGAGGCCCCGTAGCTTGTTCCTACCGGCTCGCGCCCGAATACGTGATGGCCTGCATGATATTCCACTCCTCGGTGGTAGAGGGAACATGCCTGTAGATGCCCTTGAAGATGCCAATGCCGGCTCGCTCGCTATCCAGGTTCCGGTTCTCGGCGAGCTGCCTCAACCCGTACGCCATCACGGTCACGGCCGCGTTGTCGTTCGGGTTCCCCATGTCCGCATCCCGCAGATAGACGCGCCGGAACTGCGTCCGGGCCCGCGCTTCGGCCTGCTCACTGCGTTCGCTCGGCCATCGGCCGTTCGCGATCTTGATGGCGTCGCCAAGTTCGTCCTCGGTGCCCGGCAGCTTGCCGAACGCCGTCTTGTAGGAGTGCATCACCGCGGCCCGCTCCCCTGCGCCCAGCCGCTTACTGTTGTTGTCAACCCCGTACGTAATGAAGCTGTTCACCCGCTCCTTCAACGCCTCAGTCACGTTCTGCAGGCCTGCAGTCAGCGCGTGCAGGTACTTGATTTCCGCTTCCTGCTCCCGCACCCTGTCGCGAAGCTCCTTCAGTTCCGCAAGGATGGCGTCAATCCTGTCGTCCTTCAGGAGTCGCGCCGCATCTCTGATGTCCGCAATCTGCTTCTCGCGATCCACGGCAGACACCGTAAATACCGGGCCGCGCACCTCCATCCAGGTTTCGGGGGTGGCGTACACCAGCAGCACCTGGCCGCTCTTTGCCCCCTTGGGCACGGTGGTCACCAGCGTGTTGTCGGTGTACACCGTGGGGTAGTAGTCATGCGTGGAGAAGTCAAAGTGCTCCCCGCCGAACACAATTCCCCGCAGGGTGCACTTGCCGCCGCACGCATCCAGCAGGTGCGCTCCCGTGATGGCCACTTCCGCGCCGATCGGGGCGCTTGCCGGAGACATGCCGAATATGGACGGCTCCACGAGTTCGGTTACCGTGACCACCGGGCCGGTAAGGTTGTATGTGATAACCGTGGCCTCCTCATCAGGGCCATCCGGGTCGTAGTAGTAGGCCAGCCGGATGGGGGCGGTTGTCGCCCCTTTGGGCAGCTCGGCCACAATCTCGGTGTCGCTCCAGGATCTGATCCCGGAGGTCAGCCTACTCGCCGTGGCCGCGCCGAAGGTCACGCTCATGGCGCACCCTCTTCCGCCACCACAGTCCGGCCCAAAGTTCTTCCCCCGAATGGTCACCTCGGTCCATGTGCTCCCCGAAGTCGGAGAGATGCTCTCTATAACCGGGTCGCCGGAGGCGGCGGCAAGGTGGACCGGAGAGAGCGCGAGCCCTGCCGCCGCAACAAGCAGGAGGGCAGCGTTTTTGGCAATTTGCATATGCTCATGGTTAGTGGATTATTCATCGGTCACCCTATCACGACTACCGGATTCTGTAAAGGGACATGCTGATTCGTGAAAGAAGCGCCACCCTTGTGTGCCTGCTTGCCGCCGCAGGCCTTCTCGCGCCCGCAGAGGCCTCCGCGTACCGCGTGGAACGCGACTTAGTGGATGCCGCGGGCCATACCGGGCAATCCGCGAGCTACCAACTCCGCGATGCGGTTGGCTATCCCGCAGAACCGGGCAGGTTTCTTGCCGCTTCGTCTATGGCCCCGCCAGTCGGCGAGCTGTGGTCAGTTGGCGTGGACATAGCCAACAACGCCCTGGACTCCACTTCCGTCGTGTTCGGATTGGCTGATGGCGCCACAGACGGCGTTGACCGAGCGCTCGGCGAACAGCGGCTGCCGCCTCTTCCCATTGGGGGTGTGTTCGACGTTCGCTTCCTGGGGCCTGCCGGTGATGACCCCACTCCTGACTTGCGAGACGCAAGCCTTGCCGGTGCGGTGTGGCGGTTGCGGATCAGGGCCGGAGACGGCGGGTACCCGGTAACCCTCTCATGGGACCGGGCAGAGCTCCCCGGCGAGGGCTCGTTCCGGCTGCAGGACGCCGGCACCGAAGGCGGGGTGGTAAACCTTGACATGCGCGCGCAGGCAACCCTTCGCCTGGAAGATCCGGCAGTCACCGAGATGCGGATTGTCTACGCCGTCGCGCTGTCGCACAGCTACGACCTACCATCCGGTTGGAGCATGGTGTCTCTGCCCCTTGACCTGGAGGATGCCACGCGAGAAGCTGTCTTCGAAGACGCCATTTCACTGTATAAGTTTGTGCCAGGCCCTGGATACAGCCCCGTGGCGGAGTCTGATGCGCTTCAGCCCGGCGCCGGGTACTGGCTCAACAGCGCCGGGCCGGTGACCAACGCCACCGTCAGCGGACCCGCTTCCCCGTCAATGACGATTTCTCTCCCCGCCGACTGGAGCTTGGTCGGCCCGGGCCCGGTGGCCCTGGACGCCAGGGATCTCCAAGCGCACTACTCGCAGGTGGCCTCGGTGTTCGGGTTCGGAGTCATCGGGCGAGCATACTACGCACTCACGGGCAAGGAGGCGGACAAAAGAAACTACCACCGTATGGAACCGGGTTACGGCTACTGGATAGACATGGACGCGCCCGCGATTTTGGACTTGAGCGGCGCCGTTGCCACAGCCGCGAGGCCCGCGGCATCTCCTCCTCTTCCGGAGCCCTACTCCGGCGCCGTGCTGTGGGTGGAATCTGGCCGGCTACGCCAGGACGTGCCCCTGGGCCTTGCAGCCAACCAGCTTGAGAAACTGCCCCCGCCGCCGCCACCAAACGTGCTGGATGTGCGCGTTGAGATAGACGGCAAAGCGTACCTGGGCGTGCCAGAGTCAGAGGTTGGCTCCACGTTCACGGTCCGCGTCCAGGGGCAGGATGCGACCGTGGGATGGGACATACCGGCGGCTGATGCGGGCCAATGGGAGCTGTCCATTGGAGACGACGCGCACGTGCTCGCAGGCTCGGGATCCGTGCGCGTGGCCGCAGGCAGGCCCCGGTTGAGCCTGCGCCAGGTCCGGGCGCCCGCGGCCCAGCCGCGCCAGTTCGCCCTCGGACAGAACTACCCCAACCCCTTCAATGCCGCCACCACTATCAGCTTTGAGGTGACCGAGGAGGTCTCCGTGCTCCTGGCCGTCTATGACCTGGCCGGCCAGCGGGTGCGCTCTCTGGTTCGGGACACGCGCGTGGCGGGCGCATACTCGGTTCTCTGGGACGGGACCACGGATGCGGGGCAGGAGCTGGCGAGCGGGGTCTACCTGGTGCGAATGTCGGCCGGCGAATGGAGCAGGGTGCGCAAGATGGCGTTAGTGCGGTGAATAGGCAGCACGCGGCCCCCCTCTCTCCCGCCCCGCCATCCCTGCCTACCTTTGGCGTCGGACAACCGCATAGTCTCTTAGTCAGATAGTCCGAGCCGTCCCGCCATGGCCACCGAAGCCGCCCCCGCCAAGATCATCATCTTCTGCACGCCCAAGGGCGGGCCGGCAAGACCACGCTCGCGCTCAACGTGGCCGCCACCCTGCCGTCTAAGGTCCTGCTCCTGGACGCCGACCCCAGCAGTCCGCCCTCAAGTGGGCAGACGGTGCCCCGGAGGACGCTCCTCTGCCCATGGCCGTCATGGCGTATACCGGGGACAAGATCCACCGCGAGATCAAGAAGGTGGTCCAGGACTACCGCTTCGTGATCGTAGACACACCCCCGTCAACCCCTGGCCACCTCCACGGTCACGCGCAGCGCCCTGCTCGCGGCCGACCTGGCCGTGGTGCCGGTCATCCCCTCCCCCCTGGAACATCTGGGAGGCGGCCTCCATCGCGGAGTTGATCGCCGAGATCAACGAGCTCCGGGAATCCGGCGGCGTGGAGCCGCTGGCCGCCCGGCTCTGCGTCAACCGGCTCAAACCCCAGACCACCTTCGGCAAGGATGTGCGCGGTGCCCTGGAGGACGTGGGCCTGCCCGTGCTCAAGACCGCCGTCCACGAGCGCGAGGCGTACAAGCACGCGGTCCTGGACGGCTGCTCGGTCCACGGGGTGCGCGGCGCTGGTGGCCGGGCCGCGGCCGAGGAGATAGACCAGCTCGCCAAGGAGCTATCTCGCATTGTCCAGTAGTCAGATCGCATGAATGACCATGGAGTGATGTAGATGGCCAAGCGAGAGCTCAAGCAGGCAACCAAGGCCCGAGCGCAGAAGAAGTCCGCCCTGGACCTGGCCGAGGAGCACACCGAGGCCTCCGCGATTTCCCCCTCTGCCCAAGACGGGGCCGGAGCGCTTCCCCCTCCTCTACCGAGGAGGGGGCCAGGGGGTGGTTCTGCCCCCGCAAGCCCCATCTCCCGCACCACGGACCGGCTCTCTATCTCCCTCACCTACGAAGAACGTCAGGCTCTCACCGACCGGGCCGCGGACTTCATGCGCAGCGGCCGCCGGGACCTCAAGACCAGCCGCCTGGTCCGCATCGCCATCCGCATGCTCCTGAATGCATCCGATGACGACATCCTTCGCGTCGCGGACGGTGTGCCGAATCTAGAGAAGCTTCGGGCACAGAGGTAACGCGGGCATGGAGCTTTCTGACATAGTCGGGCTTGGTTCCGCGATCAAGACAGTGGTTGAGGCTATCAGCAACGCCACGAGCGCACTCTACCGCCCTTATGGTATTCGCAGAGAGGCGAAAGCAGATGCGGATGCTATCGGCATCAAGGCTCGAGCAAAAGCACAGGCGCTCATTGACCAGCACAACCTTCTTGAGGCGGCCGGCCTCCAGCTAATGCCCCCTGCGCACCCACCTGCCCCTCCCCCCCTGGGGGCACTAGGTGCCTCCACGACTCGCCTGGCTCATGTCGAGCAGCGCCGTCAATCCAACATGGCAGCAGTTGCCGATGGGGCGCTGGCTCTACTCCTCCAGCGACTAGCCAAGGGTGCGATCTCCGCAGAACAGGTGCGTCCCCCGGATCCTGACTGGCTCGTATACCTCATGGAGCTCTGTAAGGACGTTGGCAACGAGGAGGTCCAAGAGCTTTGGCAGAAGATCCTGGCAGGCGAGTTCGAGCAGCCTGGGAGTTACTCCCTCTCGACCCTCAATACGCTGCGCCACCTAAGCGCCCAAGACGCCCGCTCATTCGGAAAACTCGCAGAGTACGTGTGGGTCCATACCGAAACCGGCTTCCTCCACTACATAAAGAGCCCCGCCATAGACCAATACCTGACCGACCGGGGGCTCTCAACGGTTGACCGGCAAGAACTAGATGCAATTGGTCTTATTGCAGGTCCTGTACGGTTTGATGTGTGGAAAACGCCAGCAGATTTCACATATCTAGGCGCAACGTTCAGGTTTTCCCGCAAAGATACGGAGGGAGGAATTGGCGGAATCGCCGGAATTTTGGAAACCGAGCGGCTCTCTCGTGTTGGCCAGCAACTCTACCAGCTCTGCAAACCGGCGGAGCCAGATACAGTGTATATTACCACTCTCAGCACTGCGCTTTCCGGCCCAAGCACATTCATTGCAGTCACGGTGCCTTGACGCGCTCCCTGATGTCGGATAGTCAGAGCCATCAGCCTCAACCGCATGACATTCCCACGCCATTACACCTTGCTGGCCGCAGCCGCGGTGGTCCTACTGATGGGTCTCTTTCCGCCCTGGAAGGGGCAGCTGCACCCGGGGCGTCCAGTCCACCACGTTGGCTTCTATGCCGTGTGGTCAACTCCCTACGCTGCACAACCGGAACCATACGAGCCACGGGACACCGACGAGACCTTTCGCACTTTCATTGAAGGATTGAAGTACGATGAGCGGCTACATGAGTGGGAAGAGGGGCGCCCTCTCTGGCGCCGGCCTTTGGTCGCCCAGGAAGTCCACGTAAGCATGCTGGTTGTGCAGTGGCTCGGAACATGCCTGACCGCCACTCTCCTGTATGTCGCCCTTCGAGACCGCAGCTAGGGGCAATACTGTTTACTTAGAGGTTTCCCCGTCTGGCCGGGGAGGTGGGGCCAAGATGGTGAGACCGTAGTCCGGTCGCTGGGTGCTCATGGGGCTGCGGGGTCGGAGGGGGAACTTGCTCATCTTGCGCTTCACGCCTCGCGGCACCACACGGCCTCGACTCGAGCCAAGGCGCTCATCGCGCAGTTCCTCCAGAATCGCCGTGCGGGCCCGGGCCTGCTCCTGAGGGGGGAAAAGCCGCCACGCGAGGGAGCGTGCGGCGGATGACGCGTACCGCGTGAGTGAAGGAAAGAGAATCCGGATCGCGGGCCCGGGGCCGGGCCGCCAGGGCTGCCTGATGCATGAGATCGCGCACGGCGTAGTGTGCCAGGAGGAACCCGAAAACCTCCTGACGCACCAGCTCCGGTGTCTTGCTGCGCAGCACCACCCGCGGGCCTCGCAGGTGCGTCTTGAGTTCGTCGAAAGCGGTCTCGATTTCCCATCGCTCATGGTACAGCGCCGCGAGCTCGGCCGCCGGTGCGGCCTCGGCATCCAGCAGGGAGGTCACGAGCCGGTAGCGAGACTCCGCCTCAGGGACTCCAGGCAACTCGTACTCGAGCACACGGACCGGGATGGGGGTGCGGTCCGTCGAGCGACAGAAGTAGTTCCAACGCAGCGCGCTCAGATACGAGCCATCGGGAAAGGCCTCCTCGACGGGAAACTTCATGTTGTCCTTGGCCCGCCACACCAGGGCAGCCTTGGTGGGAAGCGCCTCGCGCCACAGATCGAAGCTCATGAAACCACGATCGGCGAGGCAGAGCATGTCCGAGCGCAACGCGGGCAGCACCTGCCGCACCAGGCTCATCTCGCTCTCCGTGTAGGGACCGGGGGCGGCCCCGAAGACCACGTGCGTGCCTGTCTCCACGAGCCCCACGAGCCTCAGTTGAGGAAAGGCCCCCGTGGCGTTGGCTCCTCTCGAACTGGCCGGACGTCCGAAGAACTTCTCGTTGGCGTCGGTGTCGGCGATGTCGAAGGTGGTCCCGTCCAGCGTGACCAGCCGCCGCTCCCGGTACCAGGCGCCCGGCGTCTGCGCCATCGCGATCGGTCTCACCACCTCTGCATACAGGCGCTCGACCGGCTCCGCCCCCAGCCGGGCCCGCGCCTGAGAGATCGCCGAAGCGCCCGCTGGTCGAAACTCTGCATCGGGTTCTGCCAGCCACCGCATCCCTTCCAGCAGGCACCGCAGCACCTCGCGGTAGGAGACCTGCATATACAGCGCCAGCGCGATCACATAGTAGACCATCACGTGCGCCGGCAGCTCGCGTTCTCGCTGGCTGGTCCGCCCGCTTTCCTTGAGGATCCGCTGTATGCTCGCCAGCGGGAATGCCCGGGTCACGACACCAAGGCTGATGAAATCCGTAACGCGCGTGCCCTCGGGAAGACCAGCAACCGTCCGCGCCATGCGACACCTCCGGGTGGGGGTTCGCAGGCCAATATAACCCTTCGGCTCTTAAATAAACAGTATTGCAGCTAGGGGTCAGCTAGTGCAGCGTCTCAGAAGTCTTGCGCAGTGAAATGGCAACGATAGATGTTTGGTTTAAGCTTGGTAAAGCATGCGTTATTGGCGAGGAATTGGCAAGAACATCGGGAAAATCACCTTGTGAATCTGAGGAATTCTGGCTATCTTGGGGCGTCATAACGTATGATGTATACCCATGGAGCCCAGCATGTCCAATTGCCCGTCCTCCCTGACCTTCTCCGCGACGCATTCGGACAAGAGGGTCCAGGCCGCGTCCACGACCCTGGGCGACGCGGTGGTGCGCAGAGTCTTGGCCTTCGCCCTGTTTCTGATGGGCGCCCGGCGAGAGGACATCGCCCAGCATCTGGGCCTGCCGCTGGGCACGCTCCTGTCGCTGTTAACGCGCATCACTCGACACGGCTTGCCGGCCTTGGAAGACCGTCGGCACGGCCACGCGCAGTTCCTGCCCGCGGTGCAAGCGCCTGCGGCGATCCAGGTGGCCGCCAAGGCGTCGGGAATCGTCTTGGACTTCGGGGCCCAGCAGCAGACCGTGGCGATCGCCGCCGCCAACGTGCTGCAGACCCGGGTCTTCCTGCTGACCTTGCTGGACAATGGCGTGCTCGACGTGTCGCAGGTGGCCGACCTGCTGGGCTACTCGGTGTCGCACACCGCCAGAATGGCTCGGCAACTGGCCCAAGGCGACGTCCCGGCGCTGATCGACAAGCGCCAGGGTCCCCAGGAGGACTACCGCGTCACAGCGGACATCAAGGCCCAGCTCATCCAGCAGTTCGCCGCCGACGTCATCGCCGGCGGCAAGACCTCCGGAGAGGCCATTTCCAGGCAGCTGCAGGAGCGCTGTCATATCCGCATCCCGGCGCGCACCGTGCGTCACCATCTGGCCCAGTTGGGCCTGCCGGCCATCCGCCGCACCCTGCCGGAGCTTGTGGCCGCGGTAAAAAAAACTTCGCGCGAATCTACCTGAGCGCCAAGGACTGTCTGCCGGCCCTCGCCGAAGCCCTCAGCACCTGTGGCGTCGGCGCGGACCTGCGGGACAAAGTCCAGCGGCGGGCCTGCATCGTGGCCTTGAGCTTGGAAGGGCTCCCGCAGGGCGTGGTCGCCGTGGCCACGCAGACCCATCCCAGCACCGTCCGCCGGTGGGTAGCTCGCGGCCAGGCCGGCGACACCTTCCTCGACCTGCCGCGCTCGGGTCGGCCACGTCGCCTGCAGGAAGCCGCACGCCTGCGGACGATCGCGGTCTATTGTCAGCACGCCCCGCCGCTGCCTGGGGTCCACGCCTGGTCCTTGCGGGACGCCGAGAGCTACTTCGCGCAGCACCCCGCGCTGCTCGGCAGCCCGATCAGCCATGCCACCATCCATCGCATCCTCCAGGAGCATGCCCTGCGACCCCATCGCCGCAGGTACTATCTCCAGATCACCGACCCGGACTTCTTCCCCAAGATGGAGCACGTCGTCGACCTCTATCTCAACCCGCCGGCGAATCTCTTCTGCTTCGACGAATGCACCTGCATCCAGGCCCTCCAGCGCATGACGCCGGATCTGCCGGTCGCGGCGCACCAGGACCGGCTCGAGGACTTCGACTACCGTCGCCACGGCATCACCGACCTGATGGCCTTCCTGAATCCGGCGACCGGCCAAGTCTACGGTCAGTGCACCCCCAACCATGACCGGCACACGCTCAGCAGGGTGTTCACCGCCCACGTGGAGACCCTGCCCTCTGATGCCATCGTCCACTACGTCATGGACAACCTGTCGCCCCATTACCACGACGACTTCTGCCAGACCGTCGCCGACCTCAGCGGCGTCTCCTACACGCCGCTGCAGACCGGCCTCGAGCGTCGGGCCTGGCTGCAGTCCACCCCCAAGCGCATCGTCGTGCACTTCATTCCCTTCCATGCCTCCTGGCTGAACAGGATCGAGATCTGGTTCGGCATCCTCAAGAGGAAATGCCTGCGCTACGGCCACTTCGTCTCCGTCGAGCAGCTACGCCACGAGCTGCTGGCCTTCATCGACACCTGGAACGAGTGTTTCGCCCATCCCTTCTCGTGGTCCTATACAGGTGAAGGGCTCCATGCCCAAGCCGTGCACCGCTTCTGTCGCCTGCTGGCCATCGAGACCGATCAGATGGACGGCACCTTCCTCAAGAGCCAGCTGCTGCTCATGAGCAACATCGCCGAGCATCACCTCGACCTGATCCCACCTGCCGACTGGCTCCGACTCCGCCACCTGGCCGCGGACAAGCACCGGTACATTGGCAACCTCATCGAGACCGATCCCAAGCCGCGACGTCAAGTGGCGGTCCAGAGCGCATACACCCGCTTTCAGCAAGTCGTCGTCAACCAGGATACATGCGAAGCCACGACCAGGGCAGCTTGAACTGCCAAAATCGCACGCGAAACTTCCGTGACACGACACTAGGGGCGGCTTGTGAAGCAGGCCACTTGTGCTATAGTCAGACTGTCCGATACTCCCCTACGCTGAACCCGCCTCCCAGGGATGGCAATGCCATCAAGCTGGACTCGCTCAAGGATCTTCCGGCACCTTTTGGCAAGATCTGAGGGCGCATCACGGAGAGCAAGAAAGAAAGCCCCTGCCGCACAACAGCGGTCGGGGCTTTGGTCATCTCGGGCGACAGAGCCGCTCACCGCGGACTTCATGCAACAGCGGCGACCGGGGATCTCAAGACGCCGGAATTCGCCGCGCCGGATCCCGAGGCGCGCGCAGGAGATAAGGGTGAGCGGCGCCCTAAAGAGGCCGGCGCTCCCGCGAGCGGGATTTCGGCGGTTTACGCGGTCCTGACGCCCCAGGCTGGCAGCCTCTTTGTGCCTGGTACTTGGACCCGAGAGTCGCCGCTCACCAAGGCGAGACGATAGCCGTCGGGCGCGGCGGCCGCAATTTTCCCTCGCCGCCCCAGGCTGGCCCGGGGTGAACCCGGGTTCACCCTTACTCCAACTCCAGCCCCAGCTCCCGGCGCAGCCGGTTGAAATCGAACGTGTCCTGCGGATTGGGGCTGCGGCGCTGGCGGTTCTCGAAGTCGTTGAGCATCTGCGCCACCTCACGGCGTCCCTCGGCCGTCTTCACCGCCTCCCGGGGGGTCAGCCCGTCCAGGGCAGGCACGGATCCGTCGGCCCAGCGCATGTGCATGTCGTCCATCATGCGGTGCATCTGCTCCCGGACCTCCGGCGGCAAGGTAGCGGGGTCGATGACGCCCCCCGCGTCCTTCGGACGCTCGGCCGCGGCCCGCATGGCCTCCATGTCCAGCGGCTTGTGCGTGGTCTCCTCGTGCGCGAGCAGGTCGCTCAGGTTCTTCTCCAACCGATCTCGCAACAGGCGGTCGCGCTTGCGGCTGTTGCACTCCGTGACCAGGGTCTCATTCCCCACCTTGAGCCGGCCACGGTGCACCCGCTCCATGGGGCCCTCGGTCCGGTGGCCGATCCAGGAGTACCCCGCTCCGTCCTCCCCCTCGGCCGAGTCGGCCTCGATGTTGCGCATCTGGTCCAGCCGCCCCTGCAGGCGGCCCCGCTGCTCCGGCGTGAACCGGTAGGTGGACGTCGTCCACTCCAGCGGGTCCCCGTCCATGTTGGCTAGTTTCGGCATCTGGGGGTGGAGCAAATCGTCCACGCAGGCCAGGTAGAAGTCGATGAGGTCCTCGTCGTGCTCGCGCAGGTGGTCGGCCTCGATCTCCTCGGCCAGAAATCGCTCGACGCGCTGGCGGAAACGTGCGGCCGGCAGGGGGTAGGGACCGCTCATGGACAGGGTGTGGATGCCGTCCACGGCCACGACCTGGCCGAACATGATGTCCCACGGCACGATGGTCCGTGAGCCCGACCGCTCGTGGACGAAGCACTCCCGGCCCGTGGCCATGTCCCGTGCGGTCATGCCCTCCCCCGGCTCCACGGCCTGGGCCTGCCAGAAGGTCAGGGGCTCGCTGCGGCATGCCTCCATGAAGCGGCGGGTGCGGTCTGCGACTCCCTTGACCATGGGCGTGGCCAGGAAGTCCGCGGCCACGCTGCCCGTGCCATCGGTTTCGTCGTCCCCGCCGTCCCAGAGGTAGAGGGCCCAAGGGACGATGAGCGCGTTGAACGGACTGTCGCGCGCGTATGACCGCGGGTCCGGTGCCCAGACGAGCTGCCACGCGCGTTCCAGGTATCCGGCGCCGCGGGTGTGGTGGGCGTGCGCGGCGAGCAGCTCCGCGGCCTCTCCCGAGGCCTGGTTGATGAGGCGCGGCGTCACCCGATCGCTCGCGGCCTGATCCGTCAGCATACAACACTTCTTATACTTCTTGCCGCTGCCGCACGGACAGGGGTCGTTCCTGCCTGCCATCGTGCCTACCATGGGTGTCTCAACCTCCGAGGCGTGGTTACGGGCACCCGAACGTCGGGGTTCAGCGGCGTTCCGGCCATCGCTCCCCCAGATCAGTCGACCCGCTCGGCCAAGTAGTCGGCCAAGATGAGCACCAGAGCTCCCCCTATCTGGAAGACGATCACAGAAAGGTCCAGGAGTGGCATCCAAGTCCTAACCGCTGCCTGGTGATCGAGCTGGTCTTGCTGCCACTCTTCCAAGGAGGCGTGGTACTTCTCGATAATGTCGTCCGTACTCTCCCCTGTGAACGGGGTGGCATTGTAGTAACCGAGCGGGAGCTTCCCTGTCAAAGACAACGCAGAGCCAAAGAGGGCTGTCCCATATCGATTCAGTGTGGCATCGCGTCGAACCTCCACCAAACTGTCGATAGCGGCACGCTGCCGGACGTATCTCTCTGGAAACAGCAGGGCCGCAAGTCTGTGGTAGTCCTCGAGTGTCGCCAGATAGAAGTACTCCTGTTGGGCTCTCAGGGAGGTGTAGTTGTGGCTGATCAGATTGCGAAGCGGAATGCTCGGCTCGATTCTTGGCCTAAGGACGTGCTCGCCCACGAGAGCTAGAAGGAGACAGATGCCTCCCGCAATTTTCGCGACACGCTTCCTTGTTATATGCGCATTGTTTATTCCTGCCGGATGCACGATCTGCTTTCCTCCTACGAAAAGGAATTGGTCGGGACCTGCTCGCGTCTGCCCGCAATGGCCACCCCTCCCACATCGAGGTTGGACTCCACCTTGACCCTGCAGGGAGGCGCTTGTGGGACCCACGGCGAACGAATCGAAGTAGAGCGGGCCTCACCACGTAACAGCGGTCGGGCTGGTGCTCCCTGGACCGCAGGGTGAACCCAGGTTCACCCCAAGAGCCTTGCCCTTCCGAACAGGCCATGCTACCCTATGGGTAGTAAGAAAGTACTACTTTCACCCCTATGGAGCGACTAACCATGCCTCTGGCAAAGCTCAAGCCAAAAGGCCAGATCACCATCCCCAAGCCGGTCCGGGACCTGCTCGGGCTGTACGAGGGCGACCTGGTGGAGATATCCGTGCAGGGCGGCCGTGGCGTCATCCTGCCCCAGCGCCTGGTGCCCGCGGCACCGGTCCCCAAGCTCTCGGCCAAGGAACAGCAGGCCTTGGCCCGGGCGCGCAAGAAGATCGCCGCCATGAGGGAGGACCTGGCCAACTCGCGGGGCCTCACCGAGAACGAGGCCAACGCCGCGGCCAAAGCCGGGCTCATCGCCCCGGATCAGCGGTGGTGGTGGCTAGAAAGCTGGCAGGAGGGCGAACGCGAAGTAGAGCGCGACATCAAGGCGGGCCGCATGGAAACCTTCAACTCGCCAGAGGAGTTCCGTAACGCCCTGCAGGCGCTATGACCCTCATCTGGAGCACGCGCTTCCGGAGGGAGTTCACCGCGCTTCCGGGCGCCATCAAAGAGCGAGCCAGAAAACAGCTCGCTCTCTTTTCGCGGAATCCTGGCCACCCGTCCCTGCGCACCAAGAAGATGGAGGGGGGCGACATCTGGGAGGGCCGCGTCTCCCAGGGCTACCGGTTCACATTCACCATCTCCGGGGACACCTACGTCCTGCGCCGCGTTGGCCCGCACGACATCCTCAAGCGGCCGTAACCTCTATGCCCAACACCCCCGCCCCGAGACCTTCCACAGTCTAAATAAATGAAGGCAGCAGTCGGCGAATGCTCTTCTTACAGATACTCCTTCCCCTCCTCCTCTTCCTGCTTGCCCTCCTTGAGCTGAAAGGCACGGCCGTCCAGCTTGGCCCAGTGCTCGGGTTCCTCAGACGGTATGCCCTCGCCCTACTTGCCATCGTTCTCATCTGCAACATCGGGATCGCCGTCATCCAGTGGCAGGAGAACCAGACGGCCCAGAGCCAAGCAAAGGCCGAGATCCAGGGATTGCAGGAGCAACTGACGCGGGTCCATGAACAGACGGAGATCGTGCATCGGATCTCGTCAGCGCAGTTAAGGGTCGCGCAGTATCTCGCCTCTTTGGACGAACCGATCCTCTCCATGCAGCTTCGGCTGGTCCTGGATGGTCCCAGGAGCTTTGCGCATCTTTGCCCATTCCTCTTCGCGTATGAATTCTACGACCTGAGCAAGCTATCGTTCCAGAAGCCTGAAGGCGACTTCCATCTACTGCGCTACGTGGCGGTTCCTGCTCAACAGCAGAGGGCATCCTACCGCATATATCGAACGCTCGATGATACCCTCGATGGCCAATTCGTCTTCATAGACGGGCGTTCAGAGATCTCAGAGATCGAGGTGCCATTCTACGATGAGAGGCCGCGGCTAGCTGTGGTCAGGGACCTACACTACAGCCTCATACGAGTGTACTTGACCGAGAATTTGGTTCGGGTAGTCAAGCGCATTCAGCTTGTCGCGAATGGCATTCCATTGCACGATAAGCCAGTGGTGCCTTCTGAGTGGGTGTCGACCGAGCAAAAGTGGTTGCGGGAGACCGAAGTGCCTGTCTGGTTGCCAGCGAGCGATGCGCGCCAGCAAGTCCGTGACGTCATCAACGTCTACGCAAGCATACCTGGAGCTACACGGGTGTTTCCTCTTGATGTCCTGGCCCGGGGCACCATGATGGCAAGCCGGAAGGACACCGACCTCGTCACCGGTAAGCCGCTTCGGTAGCGAACTCTATAGACCCGGGCAGCGACGGGCTCAGCGAACCCAGCCGCTTTCGTGTGCCCGATTGACAGCAACTCCCACCCCTCCCTAATATAGCGTCATAACGTCGTATCCAGAGGAACCCCATGGCCCGAAACCCCCGCGCCGTAGGCCTCAACCTCCAGCGCAAGACCCTGTACCTCACCGAGGAGCTGGAGGCCCTGGTGCGCCAGGACGCCTACCGCCAGCAGACTACGGAGAGCGAGATCGTCCGCGAGGCGCTCGCCAAGTACTACGCCAGCCGGAAGCGGCCGCCCGCCGAACGCACCGCAGGAGGCTGACACGTGGCCCGCACCATCGCCATCGCCTGCCAGAAGGGCGGCACCGGCAAGACGACCACCACCATGACCCTGGGCGCCGCCCTCGGCTGCGAGCGGGGCAAACGCGTCCTGTTGGTGGACCTGGACCCCCAGGCCAGCCTCTCCATCAGCGTCCAGGTGGACGTGCTAGACCTCGCGCACTCGGTCTACGACGTCCTGCAGGCGGCCATGCGGCGGCCCGGGGCTGTCGCCGAGGTCCTCGAGGCCACCATCGTCCACACGAACCTCGAGCACGTGGACATCCTCCCTGCCACCCTGGAGCTTGCCAGCGCGGAACTGGAGCTGACCGGGGCCCTGGAGCGGGAGAAGATCCTCAAGAACACCCTGTCCCACGTGCGGGGTTCCTACGACTACATCCTCGTGGATTGCCCGCCCAGCTTGGGCATCCTCACGGTCAACGCCTTGGTGGCGGCCGACCAGGTCCTGGTGCCCACCGAGGCCGACTACCTGTCCCTGCGCGGGGTCCAGCTGTTCATGGGCACGACCCTGCCGCAGATCAGGTCCGGGCTGAACCGGAAGCTCAAGCCCGCCGCGATCCTCATCACCAAGATGGACCGCCGCACCCTGCACGCCCGGGAGGTCGAGGAAGCCCTTCGAGCCGAGTTCGGCGCGCTCGTGTCCCCCTCGGTCATCCCCCAGACCGTCAAGTTCCGTGATGCCTCCACGGCAGGCACGACCATCCTGTCCTTCGCCCGCACCTCGAAGGCGGCAGCCGCGTACCGGGACGTGGCCGCCGCGCTCCTGAACGGGGCCTGACCGCCAGATTCCGGAGGGTGAACCCGGGTTCACCCTCCCCCACTAAGGACCCCGAGGGCAGCCGCATGGCTAGAACCCCCATCTCCAAGAGACAGGCACCCAAGAAAGCCCCTGCTGCCGCGGCGGCGTTCCTGTCCGGCAGTGCCACGGCCGGCCGGGATGGACTCCTATCCCTATCCCCGGCCGCGCTCTCGCCCAACCCGTTCCAGCCGCGCACGGACTTCCCGGAGGAGTCGCTCAAGGAGCTGGCCGCCTCCATAGCCCGCGACGGCATCCTGGAGCCGCTCGTGGTGCGCCCGAACGGCGACGGGCAGTACCAGATCATCGCCGGCGAGCGGCGCTGGCGGGCCGCCAAGCTCGCCAAGCTCGCCCAGGTGCCCGCCGTGGCCCGCGAGTGCTCGGACGAGGAGATGGAGCTTCTGGCCCTGGAGGAGAACCTCCACCGCGAGGATCTCAATGCCATGGACCGCAGCCGGGCGCTCTCGGGCCTTAAGGACAAGCTGGGCCTGACCTGGGAGCGGGTCGCCGACCGCGTGCACTTGAGCCGCCGACGGGTGCTGATGCTGGCGGGCCTGCAGGATCTGCCGGAGGATCTGCAGGGGCTTCTGTCCGAGGGCGCGCTGACCGAGAAGCACGCCCGCGCCCTGGGAGGCCTGCAGGGCGTGCGCGAGCAGCGCCAGTTCGCCAAGGCCGTCCAGGCTGAGGGCCTGTCCGGGGACCGGGCCATCAAGGCCGCGCAGCGCCTTCAGAAGGACCCGGAGCGGGACATCCGGGCCGCCGTGCAGTCGGCGGCCAAGCCGAAGGCCTCACCCAAGCGGAACGCCCGCACCGAGCGCACCAGCAAGGCCGCAGCGCAACTGAAGGAGGCTCTCGAGGTCGTGGAGCCGGACAGGCTCACGGCTGCCGAGCGCAAGCGCCTGGCCGGGGAACTGATGGCGCTTGGGAAGGCGGTCCGGGAAATGGTGGAACAACTCGGCGGGGAGGAGTGAGGGCTGTTCGCTATTTCAGTCGGGGTGGTGGAGAGAGACACGGGGGGGCTGATATAGGTACTGCTTTAACTACAGGGAACTACAGGTACAATAGATGTGCGGCAAGACCGTTAATGCGGAAATCCGGCCTCAGAACAAGACCGATAATGCGTGGGTAACTGGGGCAGGCCAAGACCGATAATGCGTGGATAATTCGCGGAGTTGAGTTGTCCACATTCTCTTGTGCCACAAGCGCTTGCGGAGGACTGCTCAATCTCCGTACCCTTGGCTCGTGCTTGGCGGGGCTCCCTGCCGCACCAGCTGTGCCCCTTCGCCCAGGAACAATGCCGTGATCTCGGTGGACAAGCTGGTCCGCGAGGCGCTGGCCATCGAGGCCCAAGAGGCCAAGGATGCCGGAACCCTGGGGTTCATGGCGCGGGCCCTGGTGCAGGCCACCATGCCGCACAGGCGCACCGAGGCCGTGGAGTTCACCCGCACGAACGGGGCCTTCACGCTGTCCATGTGGGCGCCCTCCAAGGTGGGCTTGCCCTATGGCTCGGTGCCGCGCGTGGTCATGGCCTGGCTGACTACCGAGGCGGTGCGCCGGAGGGAGCGGGAGCTGAAGCTGGGCGACAACCTGTCGTCCTTCATGCGCGAGCTGGACATGGCGCCTACCGGCGGCCGGTGGGGCACCATCACCCGCCTGCGCCAGCAGACGCGCCGGCTCTTCACCACCACGGTGTCCTGCTGGTACGAGGGGGAGGCCTTCGAGGCCGAGTCCGGCTTCAGGCTCGTGGACCGGCACGTGCTGTGGTGGGACCCCAAGCACCCGGACCAGGCCAACCTGTTCAACTCCTACGTGGTGCTCTCCGAGCCCTTCTTCGCGGAGCTCGTGGAGCACCCGGTGCCCGTGGACATGCGGGCCCTCAAAGCACTCAAGAAGTCGCCCCTGGCCCTGGACGTGTACTGCTGGCTCACGTACCGGATGAGCTACCTCAAGAAGAAGACCGAGATCCCCTGGGCGGCCCTGCAGACCCAGTTCGGGGCTGACTATGCCACCGAGGGGCAGGGGCCGCGAGATTTCAAGCGAGCCTTTCTGCGGGCCTTGCGGAAGGTCGCTCTGGTGTATCCGGAGGCGAAGGTGGCCGAGGGCGGCTACGGGCTGCAGCTGGCGCCGAGCCGGCCGCACGTGGCGCGCTTCAAAGAGGAGTAGACCTCCTTGCGCGTGCCAAAGACTGTTGTACACCCCGCAATTGTGGCAGCTCTCATCTCGGGTGCGGTTTCACTCTGGACGCATTACAACACCGGGAAGCGCTTTGAGGAAGCCGAAAAGCGGTCTATACGCCAGAAAGAGCAACAATGGGAGCAGCTTAGCGACAACCTTGCTGTGTGGGCAGATCGCCTAATCGCCAGTAAGAAGGAGATACAGCCCGGCAATGATCCCATCGTCTATGGAGTAGTGGATAGAGGTGTGACTACCGTTCGCCAACGAGTGACAATCAGTGCAGTGCCGTTTGCGCAGGGCGCTCCTCCAGTGCGATTTCCGGTCTACAGCGAAGTTCCTGACTCGGAAGGGGAATTCTCATTTGTGGTTCCAGGTGAGTGGTTGGGGCAATCGATCACATGGATAGCAAGCATGAGAGGCAGCAGACCAGACTCGGTGACCGCCGTGCTGGACTCGCATCTTGTCCTGCAATTCGAGCTACCTCGATGACGGCAGCCGTGTTCGGAGTGGTGGTAGTGGCATGTCTGGCTACCCCGACCTGGGGGGAAGGCTTCCTGGAGGGAGCCGTGCTGATCGGTGGAACCCCAGTTCCAGATGCTCGCGTCTGGGTGCGTGGGGATGCCAATACGGAGACCCTCACCGATCGGAGTGGCCGCTTCGAGATCCGCTTGGCAGATGGCGTCAGGCGTGGCACCCTCTTGGTTAGGGGGAAGGGTAGACAAGGAGAAAGAGACTTCACCCTTCCACTTTTGCGGTCTCTCCAAATCAGCCTAGAGGAAGGGGAGTTGCTCCCATCGTTCATCTCCGTGCGCCCCAGTTCAGCCCGGCTTGGGGCGGGACGCGTTGATCGGATGTTCAATGGTCAGAATCTGACAAAAAACACCACGGTAGTCGTCAACAAGACAACCTGGATCAAAATCCATACAGAGAAGGTCCACTCCCCCGACCTCATGGAAGTATCAATAGAGATAAAAGAGGAGGCAGACGCCGGGGAAGTCCGCTTCACTCCGATACGCTTGTCATCTTCGGGAGAGAAACTCATCGGTGCTTCGGTGGACTTCGTTTTGGACCCAAAACAACAGGATCCGAAGCAACCACCGGAGCCCGCGTCTGATTTTCTAATCACGCCTCTCCCGCAAGACGGGGTGCCAACGGGATTGACCACAATCACCTTGCTGACAGCCCTGAGTTCACAATCTCTCATCCCTTTCGTGCGAGAAGGCCCGGAGCTGATTGGGCGTCGGTGGACCAGCCCACACGAAATGGAGTTGAGCGTGCGTGTCCCGACGGAAGTCGCTGGATCCGGGTTTATCGTCGGAGTAAGGGATAGCGTGACGGGCGAAGAGGCTTCAACGCTGATGAAGGTGCTCCCGACTGATACACGGCTACCATGGGCAGAGATCCTGGCCTCCATCGGGACACTGGTAGCTGTCGCAATGGAGCACCAGGCCGACAGCGCAGAGCGTGACTATGCGGCTCCACCCACCCTTCGGGCTAAGCGAGATGCCAAAGATCGACTACGGAATAATGAGAACTACAGAGACATGGGGATCGCTATCGCGGTTGGAGGAGTGGGGTGGTCCCTCTTACAGAGGACAGGGATAGCCGAGGGAATCGGCTTCCGCATTACTGGATCCCTGAGCAGAGGGCGATGGTATGTCGGTCCAAGCACCCGATTCTGGTAGTAGACACCCGATGCATTGGGGGCGGGCGTGGGCATTTGTCTCCTTGCTCGGAGCGGTAATTGCCTGTGGGCATCGGGAGTTGCCCACTCCGGCAGTGCCAATGGCCACAGTTGCCGTCGACGGGAGCCGTGTCGATGTCCTTGATCGCAATGATGAAGTCCTGTTCTTCAAAGAGTACGAGGGGAAGGTCAACTTCGCCGTTCTGGATGATCTCGACGGGGACGATGAGCCGGAACTAATAGTAGCATCAGAGGACAGCACCGGTATGGTCCGAGCCTATAGCCCAACTGGAGAGGAGCTCTGGTCGCGAGGTGTGTACCCAGAAGGGAGGCATCTCCGCGACGTTTTTCCTCCCCCGGCTGCAACGAGCGAACGGCTGCGTATTGGTGGGCTGTCTGTCAATGATGTGCTGCCATCAGCAGGGAGCGAGGTGCTTGTCGCAGCAATGGACCCGCGATATTTCGCGAGCCGATTGCTGGTTCTTGCTTCAAATGGGGAGGTTGTCTCGGACTACTGGAATCCTGGCATCATGAGTTCGATGCTCCCGATAGACATTGAGGATGACAGATTTGTTCTAGTGTGGGGGATCAATAACTGGGTCCCATGTCCACTCCTGATGGTGGATGGGGACTCGTTGCGTGCTCGGAGATCCGATCCGTGCGCGAGCAAGCACTACTCCGCGCTAGCCCTACTCGATCAGCGGGTTCGCGAAGGGCAAGGGCAAGCGCCGCCATATTTGGGGGTTGGTATCCCGCAGGGGGGGGATGTTTGGTATGGCGTAGTGGAGCCGAAGGGTGTGAAAATCACGCAGGTGATTATTGGAACGAGTACCATAGAAATGGTGCTCTCGAATGCTATGTCGCTCCGGCTTGTAACGACTACGGGAAGGACGGTTGAGCGACTCAAGGGAGATGATGCGACAGAGGAAGCAGCTACGAGATCAGCATTCGCGCTGTTGGGAGATTGCTATGAGGCTGTGACCGGAGAGGGCGAGGTTGTACTACCGTGCGCGGTGGAGTGAGCGATCTTTCTCTGTGGGGGGGGAGAAGAAAGCGACCCCGTCGGTCAGAAACCGCCGGGGTCGAGTGAGGTGCTCTCTACTGTATTGGCTCCGGAAGGACGCCCTTTCGCGAGCATTCAAGGAACAAGGTGATGCCGAGACAGCGCACGTCCTCAGGTGTGAACCGCGCCTCTGTGCTGAGGCTCCGACAGACGCGGGACGAAGCGGCCACGCAGTGGCCCAGCATCTGCTCCAGCGTGCCGAAGTCCAGCGGGACGCTCACCGTCCTGCCGTTGGCGGCTGACGGGCCTGCCCGGCCGTTGCCCGGCGGGCGCTCGGCAGGCGGGCTGCTGACCGCCGCCTGCGCCGGTTCGCTGACAGCGTGGGGTGAACCCAGGTTCACCCCCGGAGCGGGAGCGGGCGGCAGCGCTGCATGGCCGTTGTCGGCCCCTGCGGGCGCACCCTGCTCGACGCGCCAGTGTCGGCCGCCGGTGCCGTCCAGCTTCGTGATCGTGAACAGGGCCCCGGCTCCCATCCCGCAGGCCTGCAGCTCGCGGTGGAGCGCAGGGGTGGCGTAGAGCTTCTCGCGCGGGTCGCCGTTGAGCTGGACCGTGTAGAGGTACTGGAGGCCGTGCTGGCCCTGCACCTCGCGGAAGTCGCCGAACGGGAAGCCGAGGGTCAAGGGTACGTTGGTGGCGAATCGTACAGCCATCGTTGTAGACTCCTCTCTGTGCTTGAGGGGGCTGGGCAACATTTCTGCTTCGGCGCGGGCAGTTCTCCTGGTATAGCAGGATGAGGGGCGGAGGGAGGGTGAACCTGGGTTCACCCTCGGTCGGGGTGGATCCTCTTCAGGACTCCATGATTTCCGCAAAGCGCCGCCGCAGCCGCAGCCGCATCTCGATGCATCTGCGCTGCGACCAGACGCGATAACAGGCCCGGTCTGCGTAGCCGTCCGCGCGCAGTTCCCAGTAGTGCCTCTCGGTCGGCGAGAGGCTGGCCAGGAACCGCTCGTAGGCGATGTTGAAGAGCGCGAGGCGCGCCGGGCTCCTGACGTCGCAGACAGCCTCCAGAACCATGGGCTCCAGGGGTGGCTCGTCGCCGTCGCCGGTGTAGAGCGGGGCGCGGGCGTCCAGCCGGCGGTGGTCGCGGTGGCCGCGGTCCAGGCTGCAGCCGTACTTGTCGCAGGCCAGGTAGCCCTCGTAGTAGCGGCTGCGCTGGCGCCAGACATGGGCAACGAGCTTGTCATCGGGAACGCCGTCCCGGATGGCGGTCCAGGCGGCCAGGGCGAGTTCCTGGCGCAGATCCTCATCGCCCCGGGCCATGGACACGGTGTATTTGAGGTGCCTCGCGAACGTCTGCTCCTGCGCCTCGTGGGGCTGTGCTGGTGCGACCATGCGCCCTCCTTTGCGGGCATGGAAAGGCCCCGACGGACAAGTCCACCGGGGCTATGGGTGGCGGGACTGTGGTCTTGGTGGGGAGGAGGGTGAACCTGGGTTCACCCCTGGGGCAGAGCCTCATCGCTTGCGACGATGACTTGGCAGACTTCCTCCACGCGATGGATGGACTCGGGCGCGAGGAGCTGTAGCTGGTCCAGTTCGGACAGGGCCTCGGCGAGGCAGGTGGGTACAGACTCCTCGGGCTCGATCCGTAGGTACGAGACCACGCGGTAGCGCCACTGGAGCCCGTCCGAGTCGTCGCGCTGGGCGCTCCAGACCTCCAGGAGTTGGGCCACGGTCATACTCGAGAGGCCCGAGGCCTGGATGGGGACGTCCGGGTCCAGCGAGGTCCACCACTCGGCCACGAACCGCTCACAGGCGCGAGCCAGGTCCGCAGGAAGGTCGTCCCAGGGAATGAGGGCGAGCTTCTCGTCCGGGCCGTAGCGGGTGATGAATGCCAGGACCGCAGGGTCGGTAAGCGCAGTCATAGCAGGCCGCGCTCCTTGAGGGAGAGGAAGTCGCCTGCAGTAACCACGATGTGGTCCAGCACCTCGATGCCGAGCAGGCGTCCGGCTTCGGAGAGGCGGCGCGTGAGGTCTATATCATCCCGGCTGGGCGTGGGGTCGTCCGAGGGGTGGTTGTGCGCCAGGATGAGCGAGGATGCGACCAGTGAGATCGCCGGGAGAAAGACCTCGCGGGGGTGGACGATGGACGCGGACACGCTGCCGCGGCTGATTTCCTGCCAGCCGATGGGCACGTTGCGGGCGTTCAGGTAGAGCGCGACAAAGCGCTCCTGGACGCAGTCAGCGATCTTCTTGCGGAAGAAGTCCACCGCGTCCACCGGGGCGCTGATCGCCGGGCTATAGACCGGGCGGCCCTCGCGCACCAGCCTGACGTGGTAGAAGGCGTGCTTCTCGTCGCACACGGATGCCATCCTTTCTGCTGTGGGGTTTGTGAAGGAGCGATGCTTTCTCCACTGTAGCAGGGCAGGATGGCGGGTGGGAACGTCCCGAGGGGTAACATCACCCTAGGTCATGGGCGGGCCGACTTGACGTTGACCTTTCGGGAGGCTCTGGTATACTCCCCGTGTAATCACTAAGCCATGCAGTTATGGACCGCGCATCCCATCCACAACCAGGAGCCGCGCACATGATCAAACGACAGCCGCTCCGCGATGCCCCGGAAGCTCTCAAGGAGCTTTTTGAAGAGTTGCAGGCCAGCGGGGACTACCTGGTGTTCGAGAACGACCAGCACCAGCCAGTCCTCTCTGTAGCGCCGCTCGCCGACGTGGCTAAGGCCCGCCGTCTCCGGGGCGCACGAAAGCTCCGGAAGCTCCTGGCCGAACTCCCCCCGAATCCCTACTCCGAGGAGGAGACCAACGCGCTTATTGAGGATGCCATTGAAGCCACCAAGGGACAGTATCCGGATGACGCCCGGGTTGCCACCTAAATCAGCCGCATGCGGGTAGTCTTGGATCTCAATGTGCTCCTGCGCGCCTACCTCACCCCCGGCGGCGAAGGGTGGGCCATTCTTGATCGGGCAGAAGCCAGCTACAGCTACACGCTCCTTCTGTCCGATTTCATGCTGGCGAGGTTGGCTAAGGTCCTGCGCTATGACCGCATCCGGAGGAAATACCCCCACCTGACCGAGGGCCTGATCCAGAGCCACCTGTCCGCGTTGCGACAGACCGCAGAACTCGTCTCAGTGAGCACCGAGGTCTCAACAGACGAAGGCAGCCGCGATGAGGAGGACAACCGCGTCCTCGCCGCCGCAGTGGACGGCAAGGCGGACTACGTCGTTACCCTGAACACAGCGCACTTTCCGGACTCGTTCCGTGGAGTGAGGGTCATCTCGCCCGAGGCGTTCCTCAGTCTCCTCCGGCAGCAGCGCGGCGCCGCCCCCGGGTAGTAGGGGTTGGCCCGAGCGGCCGGAGTGAGGGGAAGTGCCAGCTGCACAAAGTTGCACCGGTCGCGCGGCCCCGATATATTCGCCCGTAACCTCCCCCGTTGGTCCCCTCTCCCCAGACAGCACCTACCACTCCCCACGCGACCCTTCCGAGATGACTGGAAGGGAGGAATTTGCCATGGCCGAACAGTGGGACAAGAATCGTATCAGCCAGAAGTTCCACGCGGAGGCCATGGCCCGGACTCGGTACATGGAGGACATAACGCCGAACGCGCGGGGTGGGGATACAGCTTCACAGTTGAATTACGATATGGACGCGGCAGCTTTCACCGTCTACGAGTCGCTCTGGGGGAAAACGTTCTTGAGTTCTCGGGAGGAACTCGTCAGGCACTTGGAGAAAATGCTCAATGTGCCAGGGTCAGATGCGGGGGTTTTCGATCCTGGTGCATTTCAGCAGCGGCGCAGAGCCGTCATCAAGAACCTCATCGCGGAGTACTCCAGATGAGCGACAGTCTGCGCACCAACGCGCACCGGACGCAGGCCCGGCTGCGCTTGCTCCCAGAGGAAGATCTCACCGAAGGTGAGCGTGAGTTCCTCAAGCTGGCAAACCAGGACTACCAGGTCTGGGACGTGTCCGTGTCGCTGCTCTACAGCTCGAAGAAGCTGGCGGCATCGCTAGACCAGCTCCGGGCCGCTGTGGCGGCCGCCGCAGAAGCCACTGAAGGACATTCACGGAGCCTCACGAAAGCGACGTGGTCCCTTGTTGCAGCCACCGCCGCGCTTGTGCTGGTGGGCATGCTGCAGGTTGCGCAATGACGGCGGTAGAGTCGCTGCCACACGCGTTCAGCGTCATCCTAACCTCAGGGACGGAAGCCGAACAGGCGACTATCTCTGGGGAGTTTCCTGGCTCGGAATGGCGGCGCCTCCTCGGCTTCAAGCAGGAGGCCGAAAGGCTCTGGGCCGCCGCGTGCGAGTGCGACAGCTTCGCCGTTTCCTTCGATGTCAGAATCGACCAAGATGGAGAACACATCGAGACCAAGGTGCCGAGCGAACGGGATCAGTCCTACCTGCTTCTCCGCCTCCGGCCATTCATCCTGAAAGGCGAACCCTACGAGTTCACTAGGACAGTAGCGACGATCAACCGCTACTGCCGTCACCCCCTGGTGAGTCGCGGACCTTTTCACCTGCCTCGCGGTCCAGCCAGGGACAGTTCAATGCGGGTGCCCCCTCCTCCTCAAATAGCGAGTCTCTTGCCCCAGTTCAACAGTTTGACTATATCAGGTAACTGCAGGACGCGGAAAGGGCGGATCCTGGGGAAAACACGAACGGCCGCGGCGGGCTGCCGTGGCCGTTGGAACGCAACCGAGGGAGGATGCCTATGGCTTGGAAGGGCTGATTTTGCCGTAACCTACGGCGTTTTCAACAACTTACCGACGACACCCGAGAGGGGCACGAGTTGGACCGTTTAGTCAAAACAGGTAACTCACTATCTCCCAACGGGATGTCGCAAGGATGGACCAGTATCAAGTATCTCACCAGCGAGCAGACGGCGCGCTTCTTCGGCGTGATCGCCACGCCCCGGGACCGGGCCCTGTTCGCGACCATCTACCACTACGGCCTGCGCGTCTCCGAGGCCTCTCTGCTCCGGCTCCAGGACGTTGACCTCGAGCGCGGGCGCATCCGCGTCCGCCGCCTCAAGAACGGCCTGGGCGGTGAGCGTCCCCTGCTCTCCAACACCGGGTCGCTCATCACCGCGTACCTGCCGGTGCGCATGGGAACGGGCGAAGGGCTGTTCACGGGCCGCCAGGGCGACCTCAAGCGCCAGCGCATCCAGCAGCTGTTCCACGGCTATGCCCATGCTGCCGGATTGCCGCCGGAGTTCTCTGTACACTGCCTGAGGCATTCGATTGCGACCCACCTTCTGGAGGCCGGGATCGGCACGGAGTTCGTGCGGGACCACCTGGGGCACGTGAACATCCAGAACACCATGATCTACGCTCGCTTGACGGACCGCAGGCGGGATCAGGTGTACGAGCAGATGGAGCAGAGTCCGGAGATCGTGCGGTGCCGTTGAAACCCTACAGGGAGGGGAAGTGAACCCATGCAGTTGACCAGAGCGCTCGCGCTCCTTGCCATGGCGGCGTTCCTGGCCGCGTGCGCGGCCGGAGCGCCCAAGATTCCGACGGAGCGGGTCTCGGAGTACGCGATGACGCCCCCCGCCGAGGGAAAGCAGACCAAGTCCAACGTGACGATCGAAGTAGAGGTGCTCAAGGCCTCCGAGGCCTACGGACACCCGGAGCTGTTTGCGTTTGACATCACGCGGTTCCCGGAGTCCCACTACACCTTCGGCACCAGGGCCTTGTTCCCGGAGGACGCCCAGGGGAGGCGTTGGTGCTACACCTTCGGGTTCGGGGAGAAGTCCCTCACGGCCATGCGCGTGAAGATCACGAACAACACCCCGCACATCCTGCGCATGAAGGACAGCCGCATCTACTTCGTGGTGGACGGGGAGGACCCCATGGCCGCGGTCACGAACCTGGGCCACGCGACCCCCTTGGTGAACGTGCCCACGCAGAAGGGCGAGGCCCGCTACCTGCCCAAGAGCCTCGTGGACGCCGACAACTCCCTGGTGCACTGGCTGACCTACTTCGAGAACGAGTGGGACAAAAGCCGTAAGCAGGGGCTCATCAAGCTCAGCTACCCCCTGAGGTTCGCCTCGCTGGTGGTTGAGCAGAACCGGAAGGAGTATCAGCTCATCAACGACCTCGCGGCCGAAATCCTGCCGGACTTCTCCCGCGAGGGCATCCTGCTGTTCCCTGCCATCGTCTCCTGGCAGGACGCCAGGCTCATGTTCTACGACATCACCACCAAGACTGATGCGGCCGGCAACCCGGTGGAGAAGACCGCATTCACTTTCCCGCTCGTAAAGGAGGAGGTGGACATGTGGTACGACAAGGCCGAGAAGCTGTGGAAGCGGGGCCTGCCGCCGGTGGCGGCCACGGCTTCTGCGGCGGAGACGCCTTCCAAGAAGAAGAAGGGGCGGTAGGCATGCGGCTGTGGCACCTGGTGATCCTCGCGGCGGCCTTTGGAGTGGCGGCCTGCGGTGGAGACGACGACGCGCCGAGTGGCCCGGCCGCCGACACGGCCGAGGTGAAGATCAGGGATCCCGATGAGGCGCGGTTGGAACTCGGCCAGCTGGGGTATGCTGCGGGCGAATTCCGCGAAGCGGTAGACCAGAGCGATGTGCTCGCGATTGCGCTGTTCATTGACGCTGGCATGGCTGACCCAGATTCGACATACGTGGAAGAGGACCCGCTCCTGATCTACACCGTGAAGTATGGCCCGGCGAGGCTCGTGGCGGTGCTGCTGGAGCGGGGCGCCGACGTGGACATCCGCGGTGAGTACGGCGAAACCGCCCTGATGGCCGCAGCCGAGAACGGGAAGCTGGACCTGGTTCGACTCCTCGTAGAGGCCGGCGCGGACGTGAACGCGCAGCACGAGGGCGGTTGGACCGCCCTAGCGTGGGCGGAAGCAGAGGGCCACACCGAGGTAGTGGAGTACCTCCGGGAGCACGGCGCCAGGGAGTAACCGGTTCGGCGCCAAGGACAGCGGCACCTATCGCTACCGGCTCAAGGTCGGCTCTGTGAGCGAAACGAGGGGTATGCTTCTCATCAAGTGATCTGTTGATGGGACAGCGGGAGCGCATCCCAAACCAAGGCACGAACAACCAAGGAGAGAACCGATGGCACGGAAGTTCATTGACGGTGCACGCACCAGCAAAGGCGAGCGCCTGTTCACGTCGAACGCCGACGGCGATCGCGGCAGCAAGAGCACCCAGAAGGTCTACAAGGAGCACAAGGGCGGCGGCGGTTCCAGCCGCGTGAAGTCCACCTACGACCCGAAGTCCGGGAGGTTCAAGTAGAGCAGTCTCGCGACAACGGCCGGAGCGTCCCACGTGCGCGGGCGCTCCGGCTGGCGATTTCCGCTGTCCTGGAGTAGAGGGGCTGGTCTGCCCGATGGGGTGGGCCGGCTCCTCTGTTCTTGCTTACCTTTTAGCAGATAGTGACCGGAGGGCACTGAATGTCAATCGTTCTTGTACATGCCAGGGCAAATAAGCCGATTGAGCTGAAAAGCTTCGTCGCTGCGTGGCGAATCTGGTTCCGACAGTTCGGTCCTTCTGAACTGGACTGGTGGATGGATCCCATGCCAAGACTCAACACCAAAGATGGCCTGAGTGTTTTGCTTAAGAAGGACCACAAGTTCTCGTTAGACTGCCTTTGCAGGATGCTTGCCAGTGAAGCATACACGAACATGATGCATGCCACACACCCATTCATGGTGAAAAACGATAAGTGGATCAAGGAATCGCGGGCCATCAATCCCGTCACAGGGAATGAGGTAAACGGCGCCAAACTGAGGCCTGATGCCGTGAAGGAATACGCAGCGCTCCCCAGAGCCGAGCGTGCTCGTTTACAGGAAGCGGCGGCAAAACTTGCTGCGGCTATAGAAGGCCACAGATGACACGCGCCACCAAACGCTTCCTCGGGGAGGCCTACCGCACCTGGGACACCGCGGCCTGGGAGGAGCGGGCACACAACAACCTCAGCGACCTCGACGTGGCAGCCATCGGCGCTTACGCCGCCGAGTACGGCGAGGACTTCGTCACCGCCGAGGATGAGGTGATGGTGGCGGTGCGGAACAAGACGGACTACGACCGGACGGGCATCTGGCCGCTTTTCCGGGGGCCGTGAGGGTTAGCCCGACTAAGACGTTGAAGCGATGCAGCCAGACGAGTACGCGCGGTTTACACGCCCGCACCAACGGTTCCTGCGCCAGCTCGCGCTGGACCTCGAGTTCTTTGTCGCGGATACAGACAAGGACGCGGTGTTCTCAATTGATCACCGGGTCAAGAGCTTCGCCAGTGCGTCTGCAAAGTCCCGCCGACTCGGCATCCAACTCCCTGAGATGCAGGACATTGCCGGCATGCGGATCGTCGTTACAACGAGCGAGTTCGTTGAGATCGTCGTGAGGTTCTTCGAGACCCGATCGTCAATCGCCAAGGATCTCACGATTCACAAGCGGGAACCGATCAAACGGACGAACGGCTATCGCTCGACGCATCTGATTACCGAGTTCAGCGGGCACTACTCGCGCTCTGTCTTCTCCGGACATCTCGAGATTCAGATTCCCACCATCTTCGAGCACGCCTTCAACTTCGTATCCCACTCCTGGGTCTATAAGTCGTCCACGCTCCACCGCCCTCAGTGGCAAGAGAAGTTTCGCGAGCTTTCTGTCCGCCTGGCAGGGATTGACGAAGCCGCAACAGAGTTGCACCGGTCGGCGAGCAATGAAGCCGAACTGAACCCCGAAGAAGAACCTTTGACTCCATTCCTCTATCAACGCATTGTTCGGGAGGAGTTCGGAGAGGAAGTGGCGTTGGATGCCGCAGTGGATGCCGTCAAGAGCTACATCGACCTTGGGGCAACAACTGTGGCGGCACTGCAGCGGTTCTTCCGTCGCGACGATATCGTCGCGCTCTGGAACGAGTTTGGCAACCAAGAGCCTCGTTTTAGTCGCGACACGTTCTGGCACATCTTCGGAACTCGTATGCCGGTCGCTCGAGAGTTGTTAGAGTCCTTCCGGGACAAGAGCAAGAAAGTGGATGTGAGATAGGGAGGATGGCCTCGGTTGCAGCGCGATAGGGCAGACATCAAGCCAAACCAGAGATGTACCGCCAAAAAGAAAGGGCGGAACAGAAGCGTCTGTCCCGCCCTTGGGTGGCGACTTGAAGGAACGAAGATCAGTTGAGCATCCCCTGGAAGAACCCGGTCAGCCGCAGGGTGCGGTCGGCCGCGGCGGAGGGCATGTAGCCCTTCATGGCCTCGGTGAAGCAGTTGTACAGAGACCAGCCCGTCCGGGGAGCGAACACCTGGTGGCCCGGGTGGTGCCACTCCTGGCGTACGGCCCTGATGCCCGTATACGGGATGATGCCGCGAGATGCGGCGTCAACCATGGCGTGGTAGGCCTCGCGGTCGTCCATGGGGCGCTCCTGCAGGCCCTCGATGAGGACGCGCTGGCGGTCAGCCTGCTCGTAGAACTTACCCACGCCCCGGTCGATCATGGCTGGCAGGTCCTCGAGGATGCGGGCGGTGTGCTTCCTGTGGATGACGTACTCGCCGGCGAACGCCAAGTTGTCGCAGACGAAGACGCGGTTGCCGTAGACCAGGCCCGCGGACATGCTCTGGTCCGTGGAGTTTCGCAGGCCGATGGTGAGCGCTACCTGGTTGTCCAGGATCCGCTCCTGTGTCTCCAGGATGGCGAAGAGCCGGTGGCGGTACCCGTCGTCGGACGGGCGGCTCAAGCCGTAGTGGGACCGCTGGACCGTGATACCGGCCTTGGCCAGGGACTCGCGCACCAACCTGTCGAACACCTCGTGCCCTACGGGCTGCCACGTTGCCGTGGCCGGTGGGGTGGGCAGGCTGGCGAGTTCGTCCCGCTGGACGTTCTCGGAGTCCACATGCAGCATGAGCATGGGAATGACCTCCAGTGAGGGGTGGGAGCAGGAGCGACACGTGGAGGTATTGTATCAGGGGGCGGGGGTGGTGCGGAATGTCCCGGGGAGCAAGAACACCCCCCGGCTTGCCGTGTCGCCGATTCTGTGGCACAATCCTCAAGAGGTCCCGGGCTTCCAGATCGCCATAGCTTCGGCAGTAGCGGACTGGAACAAGGTTCGAACGTCGTCCCACTCCGGGCACCAAAAAATAATAGGAGGGTATGCATAGTAACGCAAAACAAAACTTGCTCTATGTTGCACTGTCTGTGTGTGCTTTTTTGTTTTTTTCTTTTAACGCGCAGGCGGGCCCGTCGGACATCATATTCACTGAAATCATATACAACCCATCAGGCACAGACACAAAAACCGAATGGGTTGAAATTTTTAATAGCGGCGCAGCGGATGTGGTACTCATCGAAGGAAGCGGTAATGGCTCCTGGCGCTTTAATGATGGATCAAATCACACACTAACACTGATACAAGGAAGCCTCACTATGCCGCCAGGCGGATACGCGGTTCTTGCGAGCGACAGCCAAACATTCTTGGATAGCCACCCGGGTTATACCGGCACAGTGATTGATACCGTGATGTCGCTCAATAACACATCTGATACCATAGGGCTTTCGTCCGACAAAGGAGAAAGCTTTTTTAATATGGTGACGTACGAGAACACACAGGGCGCGGATGGAGACGGAAACTCGCTTCAACTTTTAAATAGCGCATGGGTTGCGGCGCTAGAAACACCAGGTGAAGCAGCGCTTGCAGAACCAATAATAGATGAGCTAGAAAACGAAGAAGAAGCAAACGAGCCAGAACCATCGTCCGGCGCCGTATCAACACCAGTTGCTGATCCAAAAAACATAAAAATTACAGAACTATTTCCCAACCCCGAAGGCGACGAAAATCAAGAGTTCATTGAGTTATGGAATAATAACAACGCTTCGATCTCGCTGGAAGGATGGAAAATTGGCGACGCTTCGAAAATAAAAACCTTACCAGCAATCACGTTAGTTCCCGGAGAATACTACTCGCTCTACCGCAGCGCAACTGGTATCGCGCTTAATAATGGAAGCGAAACTATTTATCTATACGACAAAGACGGAAACCTTATTGATACACATACCTATGGAAGCACTATTGAAGGATATTCGCTTTCCTATGATATTAAACAAGACGCATTTTTTTGGTCGTACACAAAAACACCATCCCAATTAAACCAAATAACATCTCCCAATGATCCGCCAATACCAACTATTACGTTCAACAATAATCCAATAGCCCCGCGCGAAACAGTGCGCATCTCTGGACTTGATTCAACTGACCCAGACGATGACGCGCTTTCTTATTTTTGGACTATTGGAGAACGCTTCCAAGTTTCAGGGCCTTCTGTTGAGTATGCATTTAATGAGCTTGGCCCCCATCTTGTTACGCTAAAAGTGAACGACGGATACTACGACGTAATCGCAACATCAGTCATCAATGTTATTGGCTCGATTGAGGTGGTATCATCCCGCATCGCGCAAAATAATAGCGCGCCAACAACAGAAAACACGCCTAAACAAATAGAACCAATCAACGCGACATCAACCGGACAAATTTTTATCACAGAAATTTTCCCCAACCCCGCCGGAGCAGATGATTCAGAATGGATAGAGCTGTATAATCCAAACCTATTGAGCGTCATTCTAAATAACTGGGTGATTGATGACGAAGACGGCGGATCAAAACCATATACTATTAAAGAGAGAGTCATCGGCCCTGAATCGTATACAGTGCTTGGAAAGGAAGAAACCAAGCTCACGCTGAATAATACTAGCGACGAGGTTAGATTGTTTAATGCCGAAAATAGGCTGGTTGATAGCGTGCTTTATGATGATGTTGTTGAAGCACAATCATACGCAAAGTCTGATGATAATTTTTGGCGCTGGTCAGAAGTCATAACGCCGGGCGAGCCACATACTGCTACTGCGCCCGAACCATACGGCTTTACTGCCCTACCAATAACCAACTACCAACAACCAATGCTTGATCTCGTGGACATTGACCTACAAAATATCCGCGAACTGGAACTTGGAACAGAAGTTCGCGTGCAAGGAACTGTTGCGGTTGAACCGGGGGTGCTCGCTAAAACATACTTTTACATCACTGGCTCACCAGGTATTCAAGTATACTTTTCTAAAAAAGATTGGCCGCAATTAACACTTGGAGACATGATTGGCGTGATTGGTGTACTTACAGAAACCAATGGAGAAACAAGGTTGAAAGTCGCAGACAAACAAGATATTGTTCTGCTCTATGCTTCTGAACCACCAGAGGCTGTTGATGCGGCGACCGGAGATATTTCTGAATCCATGGAAGGCATGCTCGTAAAACTTACTGGAGAGCTTGTTAAAAAACAGGGAGCAAGCTGGATGATTGACGACGGATCCGGCGAAGCAAAAATTACATTTCAACCCCCGACTGAAATACAAAAACCAGCCGCCAAAGCAGGAGACTGGATTGAAGTAATTGGATTAGTAAGTGAAACCGCGAGCGGCTACCGAATTCTGCCGCGATACCAAAATGACATGAGCATGATTGAGGCGCCCGAAACTATCGATCAAACAACCGGCCAAGTTCTTGGCGCGCAACATACGTCTGACCAACTCCAGCGTTTCCGCGTTCCAGAACAAACCCGAGGACAAAAAATTTTAATCTACCTACTTATCACATCAATCGCACTTATTGTGATTCTTGCGGCGCTTTTAATTAAGCTAAAAATCGAAACGCAAAAGCGGCTCAAAGAACTAGAAAGAAAAATTACAAACTAATGTTGTGAATCTGTGTGAACTCGCGCAACACTCCGGTCTCAAGCGCATAGCGCGCAATGGTATCGGTAATTATAATCACCGACATAAACACTGCAATCATAAGAATGGTGAGTATAATTTTTTGCACGCGGCTGTAGTGCGACTGCCAAATTTTTGGCAAGAGGAAAATAGCATACCAAGAAATAAAAAACGGCACAATAACGGTAATCTCAAAAATAACGCCCCAAAGCGCAAACTCAAGTCCAAGTTGGCGCGCGGTCGTGGTGAGTGTAAAAAATGCAAACTTCAACGCCACCCATAAATTATTGATATAAAAAATCACCAAATAGATAACCGCGACTAAAAAGTGAGCTGTAAGCGCGGTCTGCCATTTGGACTGGAAATAAAACTTCCAAATTGATTGTTTTTCTTGTTTTTCTGCCATACTATAATATATCATAGCATACTACTATGTGTTTGTCAATAGAATGTAATGGTTCAATACCTTGTAATCACTTTGCTACAATATGAGGCATATGTCATATACAACTAATCCCGCGCTTCCTCGGGTACGAATGGAAGCAGTTCGTCTTGTCCGCCAAGGTAAATCCACTCGTGAAGTGGCTCGTCATTTAGGGTATTCACAAGCAGCAATAGTGCAATGGATGAAACGTTCACACC